>Ga0190265_10000008_pt1 | contig 279166 bp, 222 predicted proteins | sample Popmic124T_FD_133135 | JGI IMG/M metagenome (GOLD analysis project Ga0190265, IMG submission 133135) | Populus adjacent soil microbial communities from riparian zone of Indian Creek, Utah, USA - 124 T | ecosystem: Environmental > Terrestrial > Soil > Riparian zone | place: USA: Utah...
GTAATCTGCGTAATCTGCGGATAGCCGGTCTTATTTAAGGCGAACCCTTGAATAAATACCGTTTCGGTTTTCCTTAGCTAGGTTCTACCCGGTCGCTACTGCTCCCGGTTCTGAATTAGTCGGCACACTCAGAGACTTCTTGTGTTCGTAATCTGCGGATAGCCGGTCTTATTTAAGGCGAACCCTTGAATAAATACCGTTTCGGTTTTCCTTAGCTAGGTTCTACCCGGTCGCTACTGCTCCCGGTTCTGAATTAGCCGGCACACTCAGAGACTTCTTGTGTTCGTAATCTGCGGATAGCTGCTTTATTTCTGATCCGCCAGGCGATATCTCTCTTTTTCCTGCTCGCGTTTCAAATACGGAATTCCTTTTTGCATCCACTCAGGCGCGGGCGCGCCCTTCAGGAAGTGGTCAAAGAATTCCTGCACCCGGCGCGTGTAATCTTTCTGGTTGATTCGCTTGCGCAGGTTATGTTTTTCGCCGTTGTAGTTGAACAGGTACGCCTCTTTGTTAAGCCGGCGCAGCGCCAGGTAATACTCAATCCCCTGATACCATGGCACCGCATCGTCATCATCGTTATGAATCATGATCATCGGCGTCTCCACCCGGTCCGCGCGAAACACCGGTGAGTTTTCCAGAAAGCGCATCGGATACTCCCAGAGAGTGCCGCCAATGCGCGACTGCGAATGTTCATACTGAAACTGGCGCGGCAAACCTGTGCCCCAACGAATGCCGCTGTAAGCGCTCGTCATGTTTGCCACTACGGCGCCAGGCGCTGCGGCGCGAAAGCGATTCGTCTGCGTCACCATGTAGGCGATTTGATAGCCGCCCCAACTGTGCCCCTGAATCCCGATCGCCTTCTCGTCGACAAAACCTTTATCGACCACCGCCTGAATTCCCGGCAACACACACTTCAGCGCGCTTGGTCCGGGATAGCCGATGTCGTAAACGATGTCGGGCATGAAGACCAGGTAACCATTGCTCGCGTAGTACGTCGCGTTGATCGAAGTACCTGGCCCGGGGTTGCGGAAGTTGTGCAGGCCCTGTGAAAGTTTTTCGTAAATGTTAACAATCATCGGATACTTGCGTTTCGGATCGAAATTCTCCGGCTTGAAGAGAAGGCCCTTCAAAGGAACGCCGTCCACACTCTTGAACCTGACCAGCTCCGCTGTTGGCCAGATAAACTGCGCCCGCTGAACATCGCCATTACTGATTTTCTTAAACTCTTTGAAGCTGGGGGATGTGATCAAAAGATCGGGAAACTCGTCGACGCGGGAAGCCGACAGCACCAACACTTCCGCGTCTCTGGCTTTAGTTGGGCTATTAAAATCCTTCGCGGCCATGACGAGCTTTTCCGGAACGCCGCTACCGATCTTGTCGCGATAGAAACCGGAATCGCGCGTCTCTTCGTTGACCGCTCGGAGCAGCATCGGCTTGGCCGGGTCGATCCAGCGTTCTTTCGGATCGAGGCGAACGTATCGCAGCACCGTCTTGTCTTTCCGCCCCAGGCCATCGGTCAAAATCTTTGCCGCGCTGCCGTCCGGCGCGACCTGCCAGACATCAAAACGGTCATTCAGCAAAACGTGGGCGTCATCTTTGGTCCATCCGGTAACACCATAAGAACCGGGAACGGACGGCGTGTCGTTGTCTTCGTCAAAAAATTTCGTCCCCAGGTTTCGGGTCAGGTTCACTACCTTGCCGTCAGGGATCGAGTAGGAGTTCCAGTCTTTGCCGTCGAAGTAGATTGCGTATTTAGCGTTTGGCGAGAGTGAAACGCCAAAACGCTGCTTCGACCCGATCAGTTTGCGCGCGCCGGTCAACGTGTTGACGAGATAGTAATCAGAATAGCCGGGATCGTGATCGGACATCGTGCGAAACTGCCGGTTGTCCGTGCCAATCGCATAGCGGCCGTCGTTTGAAGGCGCAATGTTTTCCATCGTCTCATCGGCCAGCTGCACGAAGGCTTTCTCTTTGACGTGATACACCGCGCGGTAAGACTTGTTTCTTTCCTGCTCGGCACGGATTTTCTGAATGGGCTGAACGTAATCGTCCTTCCAATGCCAGAGGTCAACTAAAACCCTCTCATCCGCAGGCGGCTCTTCATCCGGGTTCTTTTCAGGTTCAGGCGGTGGCGAGGCGCCGATGAACAAACGCGAACCGTCGAGCGAGAAACTCAAGTTAGCTTTGTCACTGACGACGAGATCTTTTCTGAAACCGGCAGTCGCGTTGGAAACAACTTCGGCAGCTGGTGAGGTGTTGCGACTCCAGTGATAGACGCGAGAGCGTGGCTGCTTCGCGCTCGCGTCCTCTTTGTCGCTCAGGAAAGCGAGCTGCGTCTGTTCTTCGTCCCAGGTAAGTTTTTGATACTTCCCTTTGCCGCTTACCAAAAGCTGTGGTGGCCCATCGCTTTGCGTGGCGACTGCGTAAACTCCGTTCGCGTCTTCCTTCCTGGCGGAAACTGCATACACGACCGTCTTCGCGTCTTTGCTTAACGTGTAGTCAAGCACATCGGCAAACTTACGCTCGTTCATGTTTGTCATATTCCGCAGGACCAGTTCGCTGCCGTATTCCTTCTTCTTTCGATCGGCAGCGGAAGCTCCGCCGGCCAGCGAAGATTGTGGCTGGAGAGATGTTTCACCCGGTTGAGTAGCCGACGCAGCGGCGAGCGCAGGTGAACCTGATGGCGTGGGAGATGGTTTTTCGCGAGATTCAACGGGCTCGGCAACAGAACCTTCCGTCGGCGATGGCTCCGGTTTCGGCGCTTCAGGTTTTCTCGACGCGCTTGGGTCCGGCTTCTTCTCCGGCAGCGGCTCCAAGAGATACGCAATAAAACCTGAACCATCTTCCGGCACCTGAAAGTTTTTCACTTTCTCGACGCGAGTCACCGCGCCACTCGAGATGTCCATGATCCCGAGCGCATTTTTCGGCATGTCCTCAGGTTTCTTCTTTTCCTTCCTCGCCTTATTCAGGTCCGCTTTGGTTGGCTCAATGCCGAACACGATGAAGCGGCTGTCGGCGGTAAACACCGGACGGACGAGCCGAGCCTGCGTCGCCAGCAGTTCCGCAATGTTCACACTCGGATCATCCGGCGGCGGCACCGGTGGGCGAAAGCCGCGCGGCGCGCGCCACTCGACGCCGCTAGCCACATTGCGCACGACAATTTCGCTGTCGCCATCCTGTTGCATGAAAGCGTAAGCGACATACTTGCCGTCGCGCGAAATTTGCGACGCCTGAATCGAACGCCATGAGTCGTAGTCCTGATGAGTTATGGGACGCTTGCTGCTCGAAGGTCGTTGGATCAGATGCTGAGTTGGTTCGTCGAAGGCGCGAACGGGGTTCAGCGGTACAGAGCCCAGCGTCGTTCCCAGCAGCGCCAGCACACAGACGAGCGACGCGCATCGTCGTAACACAAGGTTCCGGCGCGACACTCTTTCCAAGCGTTTCATAGGCACCTCACGGGTTATAGATAGGTTTTTAAAGGACGAAGGACGGACAAGTTTTTAGCATTGGAGAGTGTAAGTCAAGAGATAACGCGATCACGCATTGCCCCACCGGGGCTGCGACCCAGAGCCCAGGGTTGCCGCCTCGGGCGGCTACCATGGGAAACGGAATTGATTTGGTCGTTCAACCGCAATGCGGTTGCGCCCAGATTCCTTGACGGCCATTTGCCATCTCGAGCAGACCGCGACATAGGAAGGCTTGTGGCGATCGAGAAAAAGATCCGTCGCCGGAGTGTTGCTATACCGGCCACCTTCGCGCTGCAGCATGCCAAGCGACACCAGAGCATCGAGGAAGTCGCGCGCGCCCCGTTGATGTAGTTTCAGACGTTCGGTCAACTCTGTCGCGTCGAGCGGCGACTGAGCCAGCTCGGTAAACAGGCCCAACTCGATCGCGCTCAGCAACGTCTTCGAACCCCAGAATGCCAGGCCCAGCTGCATGATGCCTTCGGGCGTGATTTGATCGGTTTCAGTTTTCATTTCGTCTCCGATAAGAAAATTTGAAGGTATGAAGTCGGGACAGTTTTAGTGTTCACTTTACGGAAGTCAAGAATGGGAGCGTGCGTGAAGTGCGCGACGTCTGCGCGCGCATCCTACCCGGCGCAAAGATCAAGCAGCATCTCTTGTGGCGCTATTCGATTGTGTGGCGGAAGGAGACTTAATTATGGCAAGAGGAGTTTATGAGTCCGCTACAGCGGACGACTGCCAATAGCCCGCCGATTCATCGGTGGGAATCCGCCCGAACCCAAAGTCGGAGTCCGTGCAGCGGACGGCTGAAATCAGACAACGTCGCACCTTCAACCGTCCGCTGCACGGACTATCTTCAACCTGGACCCCGATCCCACCGATGAATCGGTGGGCTACTATCAAACATCCGCCAAGGGCGGACTGCCCCGTCCGTTACTTCTTATCGTCCTCATCAATCGGAACCAGTATGAACTGTCCCCAGGTGGAAGGTTGGAGCGTGTCCGTGTGCATGGGCAATTGATTTGAGGGATCACCGATGCCGCCGCCGTTAACCGCAGTCACGAGATTGCCGTTAACGGTCTTAAACGCGTAGAAGCCCTGTTCCTCATCTAGTGCCACCAACTCGAATTTTTCCCAGTCCAGGATTTCGGTTTGATCCGTGTGCACCGGATCGGTGTTGGCGGGGTTGCCCATACCGCCGCCATTGACTGCTGTCAGGTAGTAATTGCTTCGCGTTTGAATGCTGCAGTAGCCGTCATCAACGAAGGTGATCTTAAAACGTTTCCCAGTTCTCTATCGACGTAGCAGTATGAATGGGCAGTGCGTTCGCGTCTTCACCGACGCCGCCGCCGTTAACCGCCGTCACATAGTTTCCGTTGATGGTCCTAATCGCAACTCTTGGCATTGAGTCTCCTCGGGGGATCAGATTTGTAATGCGAAGTGCTTGAGGTGGAGCGGCAACGCTTGTATCAGGGTTCGGCAGCCTGGGCCAGCGTTCTGGGTCATCCTTGATGGTTTTCTGCGGCAACATCATGGAAGGCACTGCCGCCCATTCGTAACGCAGGCATGTTAGTTTGCGTCAGCGGCTCTGCCGCCTGATGTGCGGAAGGTTTCCAACCTTCCTTCGCAATCGAGGATCCCTGGGGGCTACGCCCTATTCGGGACTCACCGGTTGTGGCAAAGTGCCTTACACAGTGCTTCGTTTACCTGTGCCGTTGGCGTTGTCAGAGCGTTCCTGCCAGCGTGCGCAAAGGCTTTGAACGTATCGGTTGGAATTCTGTTAGTAAGGATCGTGGTAGCTACAATCGATGGTTATCTCTACATTGAGAATAATTAATTAACCTTCATCGCGGTCTGCCATAACTGCCTCAGGAGAACAACCAAGTCAACAGCCAAATGAGCAGGCCGATGATCAGAACCGCGCCACCTAGCTTGATGGTCTGACCGAGATGACTGTCCTTGAGGTCGTACTTGCCCTGGATGACCGATAGCTGTTCGATGGACCCACCACACGAGGAACAGGTCACGGCCGACGAGAAGGAAGCCCCTGATAGAAAGGAAGCCCCGCTCAGCATCTGGTCGGCTACGCTCTTGGGCTGGACACTCTTGCAGTGCGGGCATCGGAAATGAGGATTTGGAGTTGACATAGCGCCGCTTATATCACACGCCCGCATGATTAGATATGTGTTTCGGTCGCTTTGCTTTTTTTGAAGCCACCGAACGGATTTATGAGGCAGACGCTCTTTATTGAGGCAAAGCGAGCCACCACCGCAAGTCAGACGGCAGAGCCGAAGGGATAGAGACCTCAGCAGCATTAATCTTCCTTCGATGCAACCGAAGAGTGCGTCTGGCCAAGGCCTATCCAACAAAGATCTTCCGGCGGTGATACGAAAGAAACTCGTAACTCGGCTCCGCCAACTTCTCCGGCAGGCGAATCGATTCGCCCTCAAAAGGTAGGAAGTTTTGTTCGAGGATGGCTTGAGGGAAGTAACTCTTGAGGCGACCACTCAGCAGCACAAGCAACCGGCTGTCGAGCGCTATCAGTCCCGCGTCGAACGCAGCATCGTGTAGTCGTGAGAGACACAGACCGTTGCGCGGGTTGAGCCGTTCGTCAGGAAAGTCGCGCCACGGTTTGATGTGACTGGCAATCAGCAAACGCGGGACGTTGATTCCGCTGATGCAACACTGCACACCGTAGGAGTTGAGTACCGTCTGTCGAAAGAAGTGCTGGCCGCGTCTGACCTTCACTGAAGCAGTAGCTTCTGTCGGCCCTAAAAGCGGACCCACCTCTCGCGACGGTTCTAGCCGGACTCTGTCACGCTCCAGAAAATCTACTTCAACGCCATCATCATTAGTGAACAAGTCATGCAGAAGCTGTTCGCTCTCCGGCCCAAGCTCGTTTCGATTTGCCTGGAACTCAGCCCACATCTCCCGATCTTTTTTCGTCGCACCTGACAGTCCTTTTATCCCTCGCGCCTTTTGCACCGGATCGAGAGACGCCAGATTGCTGAGCTTCATTGCCAGACTACTCGGCGTGCGTCCCATCTTTGACGCAACATCGATAATTACTGAGTTCCCTTTATCGAATTGGCCGAACGGCAACTTGCCGTAGAGGTTCAACGCGATGAGTTCGTGTTCGCGAGTCCATGTGACGCTGGTGGATTGAGGCATAGCGGAAGTGTAGCGGAGGCGATGGGCTTCATGCGAGGCAAATGCTAGGCATCTTGTATCACTTAGGGCAGAATACTTTCGCTAAACAAGATGCCGCTGTCGAACAACGGCGTCATTCCCAAAACGCCATTGCTCAATCTAGCCAGCTGGGCCTCGACGGAATCACCCGTAGGAAATCCTCCGGTATTCACCAGTAGGGATGTGACGATGACAATACGAAAGCAGGAGTTCTATGAGGGAGCAGCGCTTCACCAGTTGGTCAGAGGCGGGAGGATTACCAGTCTCAAGTACGAACCGCCACTTTTCACAATTAACAACCAGATACTAGTCTGCTTGAAATACAGCACCAAGGGCCGAAGCCCGTGGGGGTTTACCTTTACGGTCGATGAGCGGCGTTTGTTGCGGATTCGTGCGAGAAATCGTCGTCTGGTGATCGGTTTGATTTGCGGAGCGGACGGGGTAGCCGCGATCACTCATGAGGACTACCGTTCCATTGCGGGCAGGAAAAGATCAGCCGTGCACATCTCTTGTTACCGGAAGCACGGCAAACATTACGGGATTTTCGGGCCAGAAGGAGAACTTGATCGAAAGATTGCTCCGTCCGTCTGGCAACGCATTCTTGAAGACTGAGGTAAGTATGAATCATCGTGAAGAAGTAGTGAACCTTCTATCGAAACAGATTGGTAATGCGGAAGAGGTCGAGGAGATCGGAGTCACCGCACAAGAGGTGGCTGAAAAATGGGTCGATCCCTTAAGCGGGGGAATTGAAGAGACCAACGGCCTTATTTATGGTCTTGTCCAGAGCGGAAAAACTGGCGTGCTAACGGTGACTGGTGCCATTGGGGCCGATGAAGGCTACCGTACGATTCTTATTCTCACATCAGACAATGACCCGCTTTACGAACAGACCCTTGGACGCGCAAAGGAAGCTTTCCCAGCAATGGATATCTTAGGCAAGGCAGATATTAAGGATCGCGCGTCCTTCCTGCAGCGGATAAAGGGAAATACCTGCGCAATTGTCATGACAAAGAATGCCGGACACCTGGGTACTCTGATCGAAAACTTCAAAAAGGGGAACCTGAAAGGTTTGTCCTGCCTCATTATTGACGACGAGGCCGACCAAGCCAGCCTGAACACCAAGACGAAGAAGGCTGATGGAACACGTAGCGCTATCAACGATAGGATTGTGGAGCTGAGGGGGTTCTTTGACAAGAACACTTACGTTCAAGTTACAGCTACACCGCAAGCCCTCTTCCTTCAATCTCCCGATCATGGATTTAGGCCGAAGTTCACAGTGCTAAGTCATCCCGGTGCTGGGTACGTGGGAGGAGAAGACTTCTTTGGTGAAGGAACTACTCTCATTAAGGAATTTCCTCTCGATGACATCGACGCTTTGACGTCAGCATCACAGCCCAGTCCGACGGTCGTCCTACCGAAATCCCTCCTGCGGGCCTTAGATACGTTCATGATCGGGGCAACACACAAACGGCTTAGAGACGTGGAACAGAACTGTGCATTTCTCTGCCACGTAAGCACAAGAAAAGCAGACCACCAGTACATCGTGGATTTACTTCACAAGTACAGAAGTAAATTGGCTGCTGACGCCAAAGCGAATTCGCCGGCACTCTTGAAAAGACTAAGGGATGCGTATGACGATCTCGTGATTACTCATCCTGGCTTAAAGGATCCGGGCTTCGACGAACTCGTAAAAAGAATCGCCTTTCTCTCGCCGGGCATTGCAGTCAAATTAGTGAATGGGGAGACAGACGAGGATGTGGCCGTACATTCGCCCTATAACCTCTTCGTAGGGGGTAACAAATTGGGTAGGGGAGTAACGATTAAGAACTTGCTTGTGAGCTACTACGGCCGGAATCCCAAGAAGCCACAGGCTGATACTGTTCTGCAACACGCGCGAATGTACGGGTATCGAAGGGCGGATATTGGACTCCTCCGACTCTTTTTACCAAAGGAATTGCACACTGTCTTTCGTGCCATTCATAAGATGGAGCGGGGACTCCGCGAGCTAATCGCTCAGTCACCAAGTGAGGAGTTTCGCGGGGTCTACATTGAAGGCGCACTCAACGCCACCAGAACAAATGTACTCGCGCCGGGGGCGATTGGCGTGTACACGGGGGGCGGTAGCTACAACCCATCAGAGGTGATGCGTGATGCCTCATCAGAATCGGCCACTGAAGAACTCAATGAGGCACTGGAATCCGTCGAGGACAGGGCTTACATCCGGGTCCCCCTTAAAGAACTGCGTCGTTTGGTCGAACTTACTATGCCGGATCAAACGGCTTCTGAGCGAGTGTGGGATCCAATGGCTATGGCGGAATCGATTTCACAGTTCGTCACGCTCCACAATCAGGACTACGGGTATGTCTATGTCAGTCGCAATCGAGGAATTAACGGACCCCGCCGGGAAACTCGAGGGATTCTTTCAGGCAAAGGCGAAGCGGAACGAGTGCCGGATGATCGACTTACCCTATTCCTCCTGAGGACTAAGGCGGAAGGAGCCAAGAGCGCGGCTTGGTGGCCACAAATTCGTTTCCCTGCGGGACGATACGGCTTTGCCTTCGCAATCTGATTATCAATCTCCGCAACGAGGCGCGTCATTTTCGAAGAAAACATTGGAGGCGCTTGCTTAAAGTCTCAATATTTTTTGTTTGACACTGCCAGATAATAAAGACCTGCCAGCCGTCACGATAAAGCTTGCCTTTCACACTTGTATCTCTGTTTCTATTCGCCAGAAGTTTTTTCCTCCAGAACTCAATATTTGTTGCTGGCAAACTTGCGCGCGAACAGCCAGCATGACCATGCCAAAAACATCCATGGACAAAAATGATCTTCTTGTGACGCGGGAGTACAAGATCCGGCTTACCCAGAATGGTGTCTTGGTGAAGTCGAAATCGATAACCCAGAGAATGGACCAGCTTGCGAACTATTAACTCTGGCTTTGTGTTTTTACCTTTGATGCGCGCCATGATGGCGCTACGCTTTGCGGGGGTGAATACATCAGCCATTTAAAGCTTCTAGGATTTTCCTTGCGTGCCGCCTGATAAACTCAGGGGGAAGTGCATTTCCGATCATTTCAGCCGCGAGAATCCTGCCTCTTTCCAGAGAAAAGAAATAGGATGCTGGAAACGTTTGTAACAAAGCGGCCTCTCGAAGTGTAATGGCTCTATGTCTTGTAGGGTGTAAAAAGCGTCCCTTTGATGGATTGAAGCAGCCGGTTGTAATCGTTGGCGCCACTTTATCCCACCTCATGCGACCGTATATGTCCTTGAAGCCGTCGAACGCTTGATGGCACTTGAGTTGGTGTTTTTCCCCAAGATCGAAGCGGCTTCCTCCATTCGAAGGAATCGATCTGATCCTTTTTCTTACAGACTCCGTTCGCTTCTCTTTGTAATTGTGAAGCGGATCGAGCCGCGCACTACTACCCAGCTTCGCAAACGCATCCCGAACCACGGGTTTGATACGCGCTTCGCGTGCAAAGGATATCTTTTCCCGACGGCCCGCCAGGAGGATGAAACGGCGCCGGCGTTGTGGAACTCCATAGTGCTGAGCATTGAGAATGTCAGTTGTGCACTTATAACCAAGACTTTCAAGTTGTGCCAGCATCTCCGTCATGCGGCGGTCTTTTGCTAGGGCGGGGACGTTTTCCATCATTATTGCCTTCGGGCGCAGGCCGCGAACGAAGCGCAAGAATTGAAAGACTAGATCGTTGCGAGGATCGTCACTGGTGTATTTGCCGTTAAGGGTCGTCATTGTTGAGAAGCCTTGGCAGGGCGGACAACCCGCGAGCAGATCCAGCTCTCCCGGTTTGAGATTGAGCTTTCGCTTGACCTCAGCAATGGACAAATTGCAAATGTCTTTTTCCCAAACGTGCACTCGCTTGTGATTGACCTTATAAGTCTCAACTGCAAGTGAATTAATTTCGACCGCTCCGATCACGCGAAACCCCGCTTGCTTCAGCCCTAGAGTCAGGCCGCCACATCCTGAAAATAAATCGATCGCCTTGGGTCTCGACATGGGCTGATTTTGAGTGCTTTCCGAGAGATGGTCAAGCTGCCGCTTACATCTTGCGCTTCCTCCGGCCAGCAAACTTAGAGGCAGGCAAACCGTAGCTTGCTAGAAAATCGCTGGGTGCGAGCAAAGCGTGATGCCATTGCGCTTTGTCTTCGATCAAGAGCCGACGTGAGACGCTATGTGCCACTATGAAAGAGGTCTGTTATTCAGTGGTGGTAGCATCGCTGGCCACTGTGTTGTCACCCCTCACCGTGCCTGGGTAGTATTCCCACAATAGGCAAACTCATATATGCGCGAATTCAGAAGCGTGGCCTTGGTTTATGTTCCCAATCCTTGCAAACACTTACTTCTCAGGCGCCGGGCTGATGGACATCGGTCTACAAGCTGGAGGGCTGACGATGCAGCAGAGCTTTGAGATCGATTCGATTTGTTGCGAAACGCAGCAGAGAAACTTCAATCATGAGGTGGTCCAGTGTGACATCACTCAGAAGCTCGTGCTGGCTGAGAAGGAATGCGACGTGATGGTGGCGACGTATCCCTGCACAAAGTATTCACCAATTGCCGACATTCACGGTGTACGCACTGGAGACGATCTCTTCCTGCATTTCTTCCGGCACGTTGCCATTCGCAAGCCCGAGCTCTACGTGGTTGAGAATGTGCCGGGCATGAAGAAGTTTCCGGTCGTAATGGAAGCTATGACGAAGTTGCCGGACTACTACGTCCACGTTGCGTGTCCAGTAAAGTCTTCGATCTGGTTACCGCAGAAAAGAGATCGACTAATTATCATCGGCAGCCGACGCAGCTTCGCTTGGCGTGAGCCTCGCGCTGAAAGAGCCGTCACACTCGCGGAGATACTTGAATCTGATCCGACACCGCACATACCTGACTATGTAGCTAAGCGTCTTGATGGTGCCTACCGGGACCGACCCATCATCAGCGATCCGAAACGTGGCGACATCGCACCTACTTGCGTTGCGCACTACTCGAAGGACTTAAGCACGAGACTGGTTGCCGACGCGCGGTTCGCTCGGGGTGTCCGACCGTACACGGTTCGAGAGTACGCCAGGCTGCAAGGAGTACCTGACGGCTTCACATTCGCTGGAAGCGCTAACGAAGCTTACCGAATGATCGGGAACGGCGTCTCAGTGCCGGTTGGGAAATGGATCGGCTCAGAGATTCAACGGTACTTTCAAAACTAAGCTCATCCAAAACATCAGAGGAAGCGAGGGAGCGTCGCCGATAGCGGCGCTTCCCTTCGCTGCGAAATTGGACAGGCAGGAATGCCTGTCCTACGTGTTTGCGATCTCAGCACCGAAGTTAGCAACTGGCAGAGTTGTTAACTCAACAGTTGTTAACTCAACAGTCGTTAACTCGTCGGTGGTGTTTTCTTCTTCTGCGTCAGGCCGCTCTTGCGATCACTCTTGCGGGTGTAGCCCATGGCTTCGTACAACGCGCTGTCCGAGCCATGGTCAGGGTCGGCACGAACGCTGTTGACGACGAGCTCCACCTTGGCGAAAACGGCTTGATCGGCGGCGTCGCGCGTGGCCAGCGCCTGGGTGAGTTGATCTTCAAGGTCTTCGATTTGTTCACGTGCCGACTTGCCGGTGCGGCAATCGCCTGGAATTGCGCGAGTGTCATACCGCCGAAGAGCAGGGGGCAGTGAACTACGAGACCTGCTGCGAAGAGGGTTCGCGCTGCGCGCTCATTGCGGGCGGGACGCCCGCGGTCCCAGTGACTTAGTTGACTCGCGAATGGATTGCACTCGGATCGAGGTAGAGACAGACCACAGTTGCGGCGACAAGCTAAAGCTTGTTGAACAGCGCACTGCTCACCGCCTACTGCCCACTGCCCACTGGTAACTGGCCACTGACCGCCGATCATCACGGCAGCGGTTCGAACTTTAGCGGCGGGAGCGCGATCTTCACTTTGCTTACGTCCTGGCCTCTCAGGAAATCAACCATTGTTTGTTGAACCTGTGGGTCGACCAGCATGCTTTCGTGGCCGGCGTTGTCGATGATGAGGTGCGTGCTGTGCTTGAAAGTTCGGCGCACGTCGTCTGCCTGGAAGGGTTGAGTGTTGTTATCAAGCACACCGCTCACAAAAAGAGTTGGGACATCCGTTTTTATCGGCGCGCGATAGTCATCACCCAGATCCGGGTTTCCAAATACATCGCCCATTTCAGAGATCGGGAAGTTAACAATGTCGCCGAGCAGAGCAGTCTTCGCTTCCTTTTGAATTTGCAGCTTGCGTGATTTGCTGACGCCGGAAGAGATGTCGGTGACCAGAGTCATCACGGAAAGCCCAGAGCCGAATTGGTTGTAACGCCTTTCGACGAAGCGTCTGAGAATCGAGTAATCGCCTTTGTCCATCGTGTAAAACCAGAGCGGAAAAATCGGCAAATCACTGGCGTCGCCAAGATCGCGCATGATCAGAAACTGCAATCCTATTTTCCCGACTCTCACGTCCACCGGTTTTTTGGTGCGCTGGTCGGTGATCGAAACTGTGACCGGTTCTTTTTCCAGACGATCGAGTATTCGTTTTAATGTGCCGGCAAGATCCGGCATCTTCGTCCCCGTTACCGGATCCTTCGCGACAATGTCTGCCAGTCGTTTGATTGAGTTGTGAGAGGTGCTGGGCAGCTTGTCGGTATGATCTGGTCCTTCGGTGCCGATCAGCACGACGCGATTCAGGTTCTTTCCATGATAACGAATGCAGGCAAGGCCCAGGTGAGTGCCATAGCTGAAACCCACCAGATTTACTTTTTCGGCACCGAGCGCCTTCCGCACGTCGTCAACATCGTGGGCGCTTTCCGCCGAGTTGTAAGCAAGGATGTCCGCCCCCTGCGAACGAAAATGATCTGCGGCGGCCTTTGCCCGTTCCTTGAATGCTCGCAAAGCCACCTCTCGACTGGCAAAGACGTCCGTGGGTAACGACTCTGAGGAGCGATGCGTGAGGTTCGGCTTTGAACGCCCGACGCCGCGTTGGTCGAGCAGTATTACGTCGCCGACTTCGCGCAGTTTCTGAAAAGCCCGCATGTATTCAGGGAAGCCGGCAAGATTGGTCGCCGCCGATCCGGGACCACCATCGAGATAAATCGTCGGCGGCGCGGGCTTGTCAGCAGTGCTCTTCAGGCGAATGAAGACCAGCTCAATCAGATTAGAGTTTGTCTTCTTCCGGTTCTCGCGAACCATCAGGTGGCCGCGTTCGCCTTCGAAGACTTGTCCGCCAACCTCGGCTTTGATCGGCTCAAACCAAATCTCGCCCTCACGGCGTTTTGGCTCATCAGTCACAGCTTGTGCCTGGGTGGCGCTGGCCAGCAAGGCTGTCAGCAATAACACCGCGCCAATCGTTTTCACTGAATTGATTTCCATTTTGAAACTCCGTGGGCACGCAAGAGGTCTTTGGGTGAACCTTACCGTATGGGTATGACGGATTGGGGAGTTCAACTGTTAACGAGAGAATCGCGTGGCGCGTTAAGAGTGAAAGGGTTTGTAGCGACTGTCGGCCGCTTCGCGGGCTCAAGGCATTTGGATTTCTTTGGACCTGGGGCTTACCACCCAGGCTTTATGCTGGCGCGTGCTCCGCGCGCTCACGCTGCATCCCGACTTTTCGGCGGAACGTTGCGCGACATATGGAGAGCACGGAGAAGATAGTCGGCAGTCTCGCCTGAACTGATGAAGGGCCGCCCGCTAATGCAGGCGGTTCTGACAAGCAGTTCGCGCTTAGCGCGCGCCCACTGCTCCTGACCACTGCTCTCTTACGGTTTTCCTTTGCCTTTAGCCTTACCACCGCCACCCTCGCCGCGGCTGCGCGGTTGGTCCTCCGGCTTACGGTCCGGTTTGCCGGTCTTCCGTTCGGGTTGGCCGACAGTTTGCCGTTGCGCCGCGCGCGGAGGCTGTGGTCTCGCCGCCGGTTCCATCTTGTGCGGCTTCATTTGCACGGCAGGATTACCAACCCGTTGGCCTTGCGGCTGCTGGGGCGGTTGCTGTTGGGCCTTGCGTTGATTATCACGGTCCATTCGCTGTTGTCGCTGCTGAACCTGCGCGGCGTCTCTCTGTTGCCGCTGCTGAACCTGCGCGGCAGCTTTCTGCTGTTGCTCGATCTGGCGCACCTGTCGCGCAGCGTCCTTGTTCCCGCGGTCGGCGTTCAGCCGGTGAATCTCACGCGTTCGCCGATGCTCTTCCTGCCTCCACGTCCGCTCTTGTTTTCTGCGGGCACGATCTTCCTGCCTCGCTTCGACATTCACCACGTGTCGCGCCGCTTTCAACTCCTGGCGTTCATCGCGAATCTGAAACTTGCGATTGCGATCCTTATCGGAGACACGCTCCACGCGCATCTGCTTCGCCAGATTTTTCCTGAACTTTGACTCCTTAAAATCGCGCCCGATGAAGACGGGCGTGTCGTGCAGTTTCTTCGCGATCCCGGGCGGCAGGTCAATCTTACCGCGTCCCCAGGCCGAGTGAATCACTGCGTTTCTCAAAGGCGTCAGCGTCAACGGGTCGAGCGTTGACCTCACCGACGCGAGACGCTGCTGATCGATACTCTCAAGTCTCCGCACGTTGCGCGGCTCGATCACGCGACCGAATGCGTCTACCGGCACCACGGTGACTGCGCCGGGAATGCCAAGGTTAATTAGCTGCGCGGGCGCCAGGTTGGCCCGACTTAGATACTGCGGCTGCCAATTCGCGTCGTAATAATGCGGCGCATAAGCTTCGCCCGGCCCGAGCGGCACCCAGCCGATTTGATTGACGTCGTCTAAAGGAACAAACGCGACGAGCGCGGGCGCATAAGCCGGCGTCGTGTTTGCCGTCTCGGGAATCCAGTACCACTGGTTGCCCACGTTGGCCCAGCGTCCATAGTGATAAGGCGCATAGCCCCAGGGCTCACTCGAAACCCAGGTTGGGCCATACGGATAATCGTTGGTCCATGTCCCTTGCTGATAAGGCACCCAGCCATCATCCACACGCGGCCGCCAGGCATAGCCATAATCGTCTATCTGCTGCCAGTCGCCGTAGTAATCAAGATCGTTCAGTCCCGGGATAAGCGGATTCGCATACTGATAACTCACGTTGCGCTTGTATGGATCGTAGTAGTAAGGGTCGTTTAGATAAGCGTCGTAACTGTCGTAACGACCGTCGTAAGTGTCCGGATATTGATAGTCGTAATAATCGTCGACCAGGTAACCCGCGTCGTCCGGATTGAGACGCGAAAGAGCGAGTTGAGCAGCCGTTTGGCCCAGCATGGTCAACATCTCGCCTTTGCCAATATTTCCCGAACCCCCTTGACCTACTATCTGGGCGAGTCCGCTCAGGACGGAGACGAGCACGCCGCCGCTGTCGTCAAAGCCGAGGTTGTAGAGTCCGGGCTGATCGAAGTTAACTGCGCCGTGAGGCGTGGCCACTTCAAATATTTCATCGTCGTCGAGATAACCGATGTCAAACATCGCCGAGCCATCGCGAAGCGCGAGTTGGGTACGGCGATCGCTCAGGTTAACCACGTCGAGCGATGTATTTGGATCGAGCCGGGCAAAATTTCGTCCACTGAAGGCGAGCGACGTGCGCGCGTTGTCGCGCGTGTAGATCCGATCGCCGACTGAGAAGGGCTGGTTCGGAGTTGCTGTTATCCACTGTGGTTCCGCGTCTGGGTTGGCAACGCCATCGCTGAAAGCCACTTCGCCGTCAACGCGTTGAATGCGCGCCGCGTAAGGCAACTCTTCGGCTGATGCAGACTGCTCTTGCTTCATCCAATAAGCCACGCCAAGGGCGGAAACGAGCGCTACCACTAATGCCACGATCGTCATGTGTGGCCATACTTTAATCCTGTCCATAAAAACTTCTCCTTCTCGATCCGCCCCTGAATAAAAAGCCCCACTCGCCCTGTCCACCCGCCGACGCAGGTGGTTCGGACAAATCACCCGCAGGCGGTTCTGACAATTAGTCCATCCAAATTACGGATCGCATACCTTCCCTCTTCAATGTTTACGGAGGTGTTCTGGCAAGCATCATGCCTGCCCGGTTGATAAGGTGGAAGAATGCGATTAGATATTGATGAAAGGATGGATGTCGGCTGTGTTAACCGCAGGAGCAGATTGCCTGCCATCGTTTAGACACTGACTTGCAAGGAGATTGCTAAGGAAGAAATTGGCGCTTCGAAGGGCGCGACACTGCGATAAGACTCAGCTCGTACCCATTCAGGGCACGATTCAGCGATATGGTTGAGTGTTTTGGGACCGTTTGGAGAAACCCGAAACAGGTAATCTCGTGGTTGGGAAGGTGGGCTTGCCCCCGCCCTTGAGATCACGGTCGACCCGGTCGCTACCGCTCCCGGTTCTGAATTAGTCGTCCCACCCAATCGACTTCAGCGGCCTTTCGTCGTGCGCTGCTTTTTCAGACGAGCCTTGAAAGCCGTCTCGCCGCCGGTCTCGCCTTTGCGCTTTCCACCGGTCATCGCCGGAGTTGAGGGCGATGTGGTGCGAGGCGTGACGGCATCGCCGCCGGTGTGCTGCGACGATTTGTCAGCAGCCAACTTGCTACCTGCTTTCCGGCGGCCGAGCACAGCGGGCGTCGACTCCATCTCTTTACGATTCTGATCAGCAACGCCCGCAGCGCCGGTCTGTTGGCCACGCGGCTTCTGTCTGATGCCGACTTTGTGCTGGTCTTTTTTTGGTTTCATCTGCTCTCCCTGATAGCCGCCCTGAAGTATTGCGGGTTATTGTTGCACACCGAGTCGCGAATGCTGTTCGTCATGTCTCTCAGCAATCATTCCTTGAGCTTCTGGTAACAGTAATGACATGTTCAGCCCGTAGAGATTCCCGTTTCCGACAAAGCAATCTCCCATGACTACTCAAATCGCCATCGTCCTCACGCTGCTCCTCGTCGCGCTCATTCTATTTGCCACTGAGCGAATTCCGATTGACGTGGTCTCGCTGATTCTTGTGCTCCTGCTGGTGGTTACCGGCACCCTCTCTGCGGCCGACGCCTTTGCCGGGTTTGGCAACGACATTGTGATCACGATTGCCGGACTTTTTATTTTGACGGGAGGCTTGGCGAAAACGGGCGTAATCGATGCGGTTGGGCGTCGCCTTCAGGGCCTCGCCGGCAATAGTGAATTCCGTATGGCCGCGATGGTGATGGTCGTAGCCGCGCTTTGCGCAGCCTTCATGAAAAACACCACGACCACCGCGATATTTCTGCCGGTCGTGCTCGGAATCGCTTTGCGCAAGAACATTCATCCTTCGAAGCTGCTGATGCCGCTCGCCTTCGGCGCCATTCTCGGGGGCACCTGCACACTGATCGGAACCTCAACTAACCTCGCGGTCAGCGGCGCCATGACTCGTTATGGCCTCGAGCCTTACTCGATGTTTGAACTGACGCGCGTGGGGGTGCCCATTGTCGGCATCGGCATGGTTTACATGCTGTTCGTTGGGCTCCGGCTGCTGCCCAGGCGCGAAGGCGACAGCTCACTGACGGAGCAATACCACGTGCGACAGTATATGTCCGAAGTGCTGGTGCTCGAGGGTTCACGCATGATCGGAAAGCGACTTGCGGAAGCACCTCTGAGCGATGAACTTGATCTCATCGTGGTGGGAATTCTGCGCGGCGCCAAGCGTTATCGTATCGCGCCGAACTCCGGCGAGGAGATTCGGGAAGGTGATCTGCTGCTGGTTCAGGGCCGCGTGGACGACATCCTGCGCGTGAAGGGTGAGGCGGGTATCGAGATAAAAGCTGACTTCGAACTCAGCGACACGCTACTCGAAAGCCCGGACACGAATGTCGAATTGTTTGAGGCAATGATCCCGCGCGGCTCAGACTTCACCGGCCAGAACCTCAAACGACTAAAGTTTCAGGAGCGCCACAAACTTATCGTGCTGGCGATTAACCGGCACGGCATCAACCTGCTGTCGAAGATGAGCAAAGTGAAACTGCGGTTTGGCGATGTGCTGCTCCTGCAGGGTAGACGGGAACACGCGGAACATCTGGCGGCAGACGGGCACGTCCTGTTGCTGGAAGAAATTTCAAATCGCCAGGCCCGGCCGGAGAAGAAGCCCTGGGCTCTGATCGCCTTTGGAGTTTTCCTCACCTTGTCGATCACCCACCTTGTGCCCCTTTCAATTGCGGTGCTTGGCGGCGTGCTGGTCTTGCTGGCGAGCCGCGCCGTGCGACCGCAGGAGATTTACGAAATGATCGAGTGGCGGCTGATCGTGTTGATTGCCTGCATGATGAGTTTTGGACATGCAATGGAGGGCACTCACGCCGATCAGTATCTGGCCGACTTGATCGTGCGAGCCACCGGACATTACGGACCACTTGCAGTGCTCTCCGGGTTCTTCGTGATGACCGTGGCGCTCACCCAACCCATGTCGAATCAGGCGGCCGCGCTCGTGATGTTGCCGATAGCAGTCAAGACAGCGCTGCTACTGGGGCTCAACCCGCGGGCTTTTGCAGTCACTGTCACCTACGCGGCTTCATGTTCATTCCTGACGCCGCTCGAGCCGGCGTGCGTGCTGATTTACACGCCGGGTCGTTACCGTTTTCTCGATTTCGTCAAAGTTGGCTCGGTATTAACGCTGGCAGTTTTTGCGATAGTTATCTGGCTGGTGCCTGTCTTCTGGCCTTTGAACCAACAATAACGGACCCACTCGTTTAAAGAACTGGCCGCTAGCTCGCTTGTTGCTCGCTTACATGAGGTTGTTTTTTGCTTGCGGTGGTTGCTTCCCCTCCAGCACGTCACTATAATGCCCCGCATTCCAGACAGCGCCCATATCTGGCAGGATTGACGCTAGCAAGAGTATCTCTAACGTACGTATTTACCGATTCACGGGCTAAATTCAAACCGATAAAATTAAACCCACTTCATGTCTACCCCTATTAGATGGAAACAGACCCGTCGTGTCGCCGCAGTTGACCGTCAGGCTAACGGACGGGCGCAAACGCCATTTCGTGCGCTCGCGCTCAACCTGAGCCAGGCCGCGCGCTCGGCGCTGAGCGAGCCCTTCAGGCTTACAGTTGAACATCAAAAGATTTTTCTGCGGCGTTTACCGCAAGCGTTCGACGGCCTGCGCGTCGTCCAGCTTTCAGATATTCACCACAGCCCATTCACCAGCCGCGAGCAAATCGAACGCGCGGTGGAAACGGCCAACAGCCTGCGGCCAGACATCATTGCGCTAACGGGCGATTACGTCTCCAAGGAACGAGCTTACGCGGCGCCCTGTGCGGAGCTGATGGGCAGACTGCGTGCGCGTCATGGCGTCTATGCAGTGCTGGGCAACCACGATCACTGGACTGATGCGGCGCTGATCACTGACCTGTTTCGGGCCGAAGGAATAACGGTGCTGGTGAATCAGGGTATGCGTTTCGAGAAAGACGGCGCGGCCTTTTGGCTGGCCGGCACAGACGACACGATGGTCGGCCTGGAGGATTTATCCCTCGCTCTCGCCGGCGCGCGCGAAGAAGAGTTGAAGCTATTGCTGGCCCATAACCCGATCATTTTGCGCCGTGCAGCTCGAGCTGGCGTGGACCTGGTGCTTAGCGGCCACACGCACGGCGGACAGGTAACCCTCCGCTCGGAACGCAGCGCTTCTGGCAAGCCGCGGCGGCGTATTGTTAAGGGGTTGGCCAGGCAGGACGAAACGCAGATCTACGTGACGCGCGGTTTGGGCACTGTAGTGTTGCCCGTGCGATTTGGTTGCCCCCCGGAAGTTTCATTGCTTGAGCTGCGAACTGCGTGAAAAAGACCGCACTGCTCTGTCGTAACGCAAACTGTTAGTTTGCGTACTGTCAGCCCTTCGTCAGATACGTCCTGAGTTCTCGTAGGGCAAACTGTTGCCGCCCGCAAACTAACAGTTTGCGTTACAAGGATTGATGTCGTCCTCCCGGATTCTTACAGTTCCGAACATGCTAACCATCTTTCGGATGGTGCTGATTCCTGTTTTTGTCACACTGCTTTTCTACCAGCGATTTATCCTCGCGCTCGTTGCCTTTGTGATTGCCGGGGTTACTGATGGACTCGACGGTCTTCTGGCGCGACGCTTCGATCAGGAATCACAGCTCGGAACTATTCTCGATCCCATCGCTGACAAACTGATGCTGGTGACGGCATTCATCGTGCTGTCGATGCGCAGCGTCTTTCCCCAACCGCTACCGAGTCACCTGCCGGTGCCCTTTTGGGTCACGGTCGCAGTGATCAGCCGCGACGTCTTCATCATCGTCGGCGCGGCGGCTATCAACATCATGACCGGATTTCGCGGGTTTCGTCCCTCATGGTTAGGAAAACTCAACACGACGGTTCAGATTGTCGGCATTACCGCGATAATGTTTGCGGCCAGCGTGCCTTATTACACCGGGCTCTACCTGCCAACTGTGTATGCCGCGGTCTTTGGCCTCGCGCTCCTCTCCGGTCTGCATTACGTCTTCTTTGTCTCAAAGCTCATGAATGACGACCGGAATAAGACTCCTCCGCCAACGGAACCATCAGCCTAGCGCGCTTCCTAAACGACATGGCACCCGGTCGCTACTGCTCCCGGTTCTGAACTTCTTCGACCCACGGAAAGACCTCACTGAGCTTTGTCCAGGCTCCCGCTCGATTGCGGCCGGAAGAAGTCAGAACCCGGAGCGGTAGCGACCGGGTGAACGCCGAGATTAGATCGGCTCCGACAACACCCTTCTTCCCGCGACGCAACTTCCACCTCATAAAGTTGACAGCAAGAGACTCAGGTATTATATTACCGTCCCATTCAAATAAAGTTATGAGTGGCCTAAATAAGGGTGAAAGTGCCTGCGAAATTCTGAAATTCCGACCGAAACGGGTCCGACTAAAAGGTGACTGAGCAGGCCAAATATCGTTTGGAGAACAAAAGATGAGCAAGATTATTGGAATTGACCTGGGAACGACCAACTCTGTCGTCGCCGTAATGGAAGGTGGCGAGCCGACTGTAATTACCAACTCAGAAGGCGGCCGCACCACGCCCTCGGTCGTGGCGTTTACCAAGGACGGCAGCCGGCTGGTTGGCCAGGTGGCCAAGCGCCAGGCGGTGACCAACCCTGAAAACACTGTCTATTCAATCAAGAGATTCATGGGTCGCCGCTTCGATGAAGTGACCGAAGAAATAAAGCAGGTCCCCTACACGGTGAAAGCTGCGGGCACGGGCGATGTCCGCATTGGGGCCGGTGGCAAGGAATGGAGTCCGCCGGAAATTTCCGCGATCATCCTGCAAAAGATGAAGCAGTCGGCGGAAGACTACCTCGGCCAGAAGGTCGACAAAGCTGTAATCACCGTCCCGGCTTATTTCAACGACGCGCAACGCCAGGCGACGAAGGATGCGGGCAAGATTGCCGGCTTGGAAGTGATGCGCATCGTCAATGAGCCCACGGCAGCGGCATTGGCGTACGGCCTCGACAAAAAAACAGACGAAACCATCGCAGTGTTCGACTTCGGAGGCGGCACATTTGACGTTTCCATTCTCGAGGTAGGCGAAGGCGTCGTCGAAGTGAAGTCGACCAATGGTGATACGCACCTTGGAGGCGACGATATTGACGAGCGCTTGACGGAATGGATTATCGAAGAGTTTAAAAAGGACCAGGGTATTGATCTTTCCAGTGACAAGATGGCGCTGCAGCGACTGAAAGAGGCTTCAGAGAAAGCGAAGATCGAACTCTCGAGCACGATGGAGACGGAGATCAACCTTCCCTTCGTCACGGCCGATCAGTCTGGTCCGAAGCATCTCGCGATGAAGCTGACTCGCGCGAAGTTTGAACAGCTAATCGATCCGATTCTGGTGCGGCTCAAGGGACCTGTACAGCAGGCGATTAAAGACGCCGGACTGGATGCAAAGAAGATCCACGAAGTGGTTTTGGTCGGCGGTTCGACGCGCATTCCGAAAGTTCAGGAGATTGTTCGCGAACTATTCGGCAAAGAACCAAACAAGAGCGTGAACCCTGACGAAGTGGTAGCCATCGGCGCCGCGGTCCAGGCCGGTGTGCTCTCGGGTGAGAAGACTGACATTCTGCTCCTTGACGTCACCCCGCTCAGCCTTGGTATCGAAACTCTCGGCGGTGTGTTTACCAAACTGATCGAGCGCAACACTACGATCCCAACGCGCAAGTCGGAGATTTTCTCAACGGCTTCCGACAATCAAACGTCGGTTGAGGTCCACGTGCTGCAGGGTGAACGCCCGCTCGCGAGCGACAATCGCACGCTGGGTAAGTTTCACCTGATTGGTATTCCACCAGCGCCACGCGGCATGCCGCAGGTTGAAGTGGCCTTCGATATAGACGCCAACGGCATCGTTAACGTCTCGGCCAAAGACATGGGTACGGGTCGCGAACAGAAGATCACCATCACCTCATCATCCGGTCTCTCGAAAGAAGAGATCGACAAGATGATGCGCGACGCGGAATCGCATGCTTCCGACGACGTGAAGAAGAAGGAAGAGATCGAAGCGCGCAACCGTCTGGATGGTCTGACCTACCAGATGGAGAAAACGCTCGCCGACAACAAGGAGAAGGTGGGCGCGGTCGCTTCCGAAGTGGAGACTGCAATCACCGAAGCCAAGGCAGCGTTGGCTGAAGGCGGAGTGGAAAAACTCAACGAAGCCTTCAATAACCTACAGAACGCTTCGCACAAGTTGGCGGAAGCGCTCTATCAGCAAACCGGAACACCGGGCGCTGAGGCGGGCGCGGGAGATCAAGCTTCCGCGGCAGGTGCTTCCTCTGCGGGGGGCGCGGGCGAAGACGATGTGATCGACGCTGAATACGTTGATGTAGACGACGAGAAGAAGTAAGGGAGATTGCCAATTTGCGATTGCCAATTGCCATTTGAGCAGAAGGGCGGAGGATGAAATATTCTTTCCGCCCTTTTAAATCGGCAATCAGCAATCGGCATTTGGCAATGTAAGAATGGCCAAGCAAGACTACTACGAAGTTTTGGGGATCAAGCGCGACGCCAAGCCTGATGAGATCAAGAAGGCTTATCGCCGGCTCGCGCGAAAATATCACCCGGACGTAAATCCTGGCGACAAAGCGTCGGAAGAGCGTTTCAAGTTAACCACGGAAGCGCACGACGTGCTTTCCGATCCGAAAAAGCGCAAGGTCTACGATCGCTTCGGCGAGTATTCAGACAATCTTGCAAACGCTGCGGCGCGTGGCGCCGGGCCGACGACATCAGGCGCGGGACGTGCCGCTCCGGGATTTGATTTCAGCGGCTTTGACTGGAGTACAACTCAAACTCCAGGCGGAGCTGGTGGTGGGGGCACAAGTTTCCGAGACATCTTCGCTGACCTCTTTGGCGGGAGCGCAGCGAAAGAGCAGGAGCCGCCGCGTGCTCAACCAAAAAAAGGCGTGGACATCGAAATGCCGCTCGCCCTCTCGTTTGAAGAAGCCATTCAGGGACTGACTACCAACATTACCGTCAATCGTTCCGAACAATGTTCGCGTTGCAACGGCGCCGGCGACATTGGTGGACCGGTGATGGTCTGCTCCACCTGCAAAGGTTCGGGTCAGGTCCAGCGCGCGGGGGGACGTTTGCGTTTTGCGCAGGAGTGTTCTGATTGCGGCGGCACGGGACGGCGGCGCGCGCCGTGTTCGTTATGCAAAGGCAAAGGCACCGTTCCCAAGTCGGAGACAGTAAAAGTGCGCATCCCGGCTGGAGTTGAAACCGGTTCGCGCGTGCGTATACCCGGCAAGGGTGAAGGCGGCCGGCTCGGCGCGCCGCCTGGGGATTTGCACATCATCACCAACGTCGGCACGCATAAATACTTCACGCGTAAAGGCGACAATATTTACGTGACCGTTCCGCTCACGGTGCCCGAAGCAGCGTTGGGGGCGAAGATCGAAGTGCCGACTGTGGAAGGGAAAGCGCAGTTGCGAATTCCGCCGGGAACGCAGTCCGGACAGAAGTTTCGCCTGCGGCAACGCGGTGCGCCTTCGTTGCGCAACCCCGGCGCCCGCGGCGATCAGTTTGTCGAAGCACAGGTGACGCTACCCAAAATGATTTCAGAAGAGACGAAGGAACTGTTGCGGCAGTATGCGAAGTTGAACGATGAGAATCCCCGGGTGGAGATGGGATTAGAGTAAATTGTGAATGGTAAATGGTAAATAGAAAAGCGCTCGTTCCAGAACCCGCATGGGTATGGATTCATAGCCTCTTCTTACTATTCACCATTTACGATTTACCATTTACTGTTTTATGAAGCGCAAACCAAAGACATACACAATCAGCGCGGTGGCGGAACAGTACAGCCTTCATCCGCAAACGCTGCGCATGTATGAACGCGAGGGACTGCTCAAGCCGTCGCGGTCTGAGGGCAATACGCGTCTCTACACCGACGAGGATTTGGCACGACTTGAACTGATTCTTTCGCTTACGCGCGACCTGGGCGTTAACCTCGCCGGCGTTGAAATCATCATGAACATGCGCGAGAAGATGGACGCTATGCAACAGGAGTTTGAGCGTTTCTTCCGATACCTTCAGTCACACGCCGACGAATTAACCAACTTTGTCGAGCCGCCCGCCGAAGGCACTTCGGATGCGCTCGTGCCTGTCACTCGCGCCGCCGCTCTCCGCCGCCGTAGCGTTACCAGAAGCTAAAAACCCGTCTCCGATTCGCGGCTTTGCCGCCCTCCGTGCGGAAAGGCTTTGCCTTTCCGACCAATGCTTTCCATTCAAGGCTGCGCCTCGCATCGAGGCAAAGCCTCTGCGAGATTAATCAAGCCCTGACGGAAAGCCCGAGGCTTTCCGCACGGAAGGCGGCAAAGCCGCGGTCTCGCGCCCGAAATATGAAATGCCACGCTTTGTTCGCGAGCTTGTTCGAGTCAACGAGGGCGTGATAGATTTCGCTTCGCTCCTGATCTCCCTGACGATATCTTGGCTCCACCGCATTCGAGCGGGTTTCAGTTACAGATAAAATAATGAAAAGGCCCGCTCTACGGTTTGTTGTCTCGGCGCTTGTCTCGTGTCTAATCCTGATTGCGCTCAACCTCGCGGCGGCGAAGACCATTTCCGCTCAGGATCTCGACAACGTCACCTTCAGCGGGCGGATCGTCGATCAAAACAACGCCGTGATTCCCGGCGCGACGGTCGAAACTGTCTTAATTAAAACCAACACAACCAGAACCGCTGTTTCTGACGAGCAGGGACGCTATCGCATCATTCAACTCGAACCCGGCGTCTATACCTTGCGCATATCCGCGACCGGCTTTGCCACGCAGGAAAAGCAGGAGCTCACCACGATTGCCGGCCAGAATGTTCAACTGGACATTACTCTGCTGCCGCAGGGCGTGGCCGCCGGCCTCGAGGTGACCTCGGCGGAAACTCCGGCGGTTGATACGACGCGCACCGTTGTCGGCGGCACAGTTACCACTCATGAAGTTGAGGCGTTGCCGGTCTCGACGCGTTCGCCACTTGATCTGATATTCACGCTCGGCGGCGTAACCGAAGAGCCGCTTTCCACTCGCGACCTTGCCGAAGATCGAAACTCGGCCAATGCCAGCACGCCTGAGGAGGCCGGCACATTTTCGCTATCTGGTGGGCCAGCCTACTCAAACAACATCACAATTGATGGCCTGGACAACAACGATGACCGCGCCGCGCGTGAACGTTTTCAACCATCGATTGAAGGCGTCGAAGAAGTGCAGGTGATCACGAATCAGTTTTCAGCCGAATACGGACGCGCGTCAGGCGGGCGTATCAACATCAAGACGCGCGGCGGCTCAAACAAATACCGTGGCCGCGGCTTCTATTTCTTCCGCGACGACTGGCTCAACGCAAACACGTTCAATAACAATCGCATCGGAGTAAGCCGGCTTCCATTTACGGAACAGAATCCCGGGTTTACGCTCAGTGGCCCACTCACTCTCCCAAAATTCCTCGGTCCACTCAGCTACAACGGCAGCAGCAAGACTTTTTTCTTCACCGCTTACGAGTACAGCACGATCTCCGATTCCGCGCTCATTAATACCTTCGTGCCGGTTGCGCAAAACCCCGTGTTCCCGCTACCAGCGCCGACCTCGCTCGACGGCAGGCGGCTTGAAACCGTTGACGCTCCCAGCGCGGCAGGCGAAATCGCGCCTTTCATTCAGGGTCTCGGCACGCCGCAACGGAACCATATTTTCACTACGCGGGTGGACCATAAATTTGGAGACCTTCACAACGGCGCTTTTCTGCTCCAACTCGGCCGGCTAACAGATTTGCGCCAGTTTGGCGGTGGCGACCGTCTCGCGGAAGCCTTGCAGGCCAGAACGCGCAAGACCGATGCGATCTCTTACTCAGACAATTTCGTGTTCTCCGCCACAGCGGTAAATCAGGCGCGCATACAATTTTCCCGACTGACGCCGGCGATCGAAGCGCGCGGAGGCTCAAGGCCGGTGGTGATCATCGACTTCGAGGCGCCTCCTCTACTCCCTGGTGAAATACTTGAGTCGGGCACGCTGGTCGCCGGCTCATCGACGATAGGCGCGACTGATCGGCAGGAAGATCGCATCCAGTTTCAGGACATTTTTGCCTACGTTCGTGGCGCCCACTCACTGAAACTTGGCGGCGACATGCAGCGAATCAAGTCGACCTTCATCGATCTTTCCGACGCCTCTGGGACCTACAGCTTCGACAGTGCGGGCGATTTTCTCGCCGGGCAGGCGAGCCGCTTCCGGCAGAATTTTCTGACTACTTCGGAGCAACAAAACACTTACGTCGGTTTGTTTGCTTCTGATGAAGTGCGCCTCGCTTCGAATCTTGTAGTGACTTTAGGCTTGCGTTGGGAAAACGAAACCATCCTGATCGACCGCAACAACTTCGCGCCCCGCGTTGCCGCTGCGTGGGATCCTTTCAAGTCGGGGAAGACGGTGATCCGTGTGGGCGCGGGCATCTTTTACAATCGCGCACTCCTGCGCACGATTGATGACTTCACGCTCGGCGCTCAGCAACGCTTCTTTGATACTGACGATCTGATTGACCCCGCCACGGGTCTGCTGGCCAACGACGCTTTCCGGCGGGAGTTCATCCGCACCAGGCTGCAGTTTCCCCAGGTGTTGAATGCGGATTCAGAGATTGTCCGCCAGTTTGGCGTGCTAAATACCGGCTTCTCGCGACGCCTTGATCCAACGCTCCGCATTCCGGAAAGCTACCAGGCAAACGTCGGCTTTGAACGCGAACTTGGCAAGACGTTTGTATTTGAGGCGAATTACACCTGGAATCGCGGCCTTCATCTCTGGCGTGAATTTAATGCGAACGCGCCGCGATTGCCGGCTGGTTTCAATAACTTCACGGAGTTTTTGGCATCACGCGATTTTGTAAACTTTCCCAGCGCGTCTGGGACGCGCCCCATCTACAGCGCCGGCGGTGCGGGTGACTTGGTGCGCTTTGTTTTTGGACCATTCAATCCGGCTAATCCAGCGCGCTGCACTGGTTCGTTTAATCCAACTAATCCTGATTCGGGCGGGTGCGTTAACGAGTTTGGCGTGCCTGTCACCCTCTTCAACCTGAACAGCTTCTCTTCCACGACGACGGTCGATGCCGCGCTCGCGGCTTTAAATGGCCTGCGACCTGACCCAGGTCGCGGCGAAGTGGAACAGTTGATTTCAGTGGGCAATAGTTTCTATCACGGGTTGACGCTCGAGCTGCGACGAAGATTTCGCTCCAACAAGAATGGCTTTGCCTTCTCTTTCCGCGGCGCCTATACCCTCTCAAAACTGAGGGACGATGGGATCGTCAATACGTCGAACGCGGTTGAGTCAGGGAACTTCCAGGCCGAACGTTCGCGAAGCCTGCTTGACCGGCGGCATCGTTTTGTTTTCTCCGGGACCTTTGACACGCCGCGCTACCTTGGCAAGCTGCGCATTTCACCGATCTGGCGTATCGCCTCGGGCGCGCCGTTCAATATTTCCGCCGGAGTGGATCGAAATCTCGATGACGTATCAAACGACCGGCCGATTTTCACCGGCGATATGAACCAGCTTCGCTGGCGCGCGCGCGGTGAACCACTTGACCCGGCGATTCTTAACGCGTTTTCGTTACCGCCGATTGGCGGGCAGGGAAACCTGCCACGCAATGCCGGGCAGGGACCGGGACAGTTTTTCCTCGACCTGAATATCACTCGCGAGGTTCGCGTCAGTGAAAAGATGCGGCTGCGGCCTGTGGTTGAATTTGATAATGTGCTGAACAAGACGGTCTACAGTTTTGGAAGTGAGTTTATTAGCTTCACTTCGTTGTCACCCACGGCAACGCCGGCGCAGCGCCAGGCGTTTCAGGATTCATTCCTCGTCGCAACGCGCACACTTCGTCCGCGCCAGGTGCGCCTGGGCATCCGCTTCGATTTTTAAATACCGGACAGTAGCCCGACCGTCGGCGAGGCCGTCATTGAGCGATCCGAGCCCTCCCTGACGGTCGAGCTACTGCCCCGATCTCCTGTGTTAAACTTCGCTCCCAATGCCTGACCGTCCATCACAATCAGAGCCCGCCAGCGAGGTTGATAGTGCGCTGCTCGATGCCGAACTCTTCATTAAATATCAGGCACCCGAACGAGCTATCAAAAGGCTGGGGACGGCCATCACTGGAAACCCGCGTTCCATTCCTTTGCGCGAGCGCCTGCGTGAAATTTGCATTTCAAACAAACAGACGGACGAAGCTGCGCGACAGTGTCTGGCCCTGGCTCGTCTCTACATTGAACGCGACGAATTCGACGACGCTTACGACCGGCTGCTGGAGGCCAAGCAACTCGATGAACGCATCAATATCGCTGGTGGTTTGGAAGCTATCCGTCGCGCTCGACGGCCCGACCTCCGTCCGGCTGCTTCGCCAATCGTAGAGCGCCAAATAAATTCCTCAACGCTTGCAGGCGATCTCTCGGCTATTAATTTGTTTGACGCGATTCAAATAATTGAAAATGCGAAGTTGACGGGAGCGCTTGAGCTCGCGAGTGAATCGCAGAGCGCACGCGTGCTTTTCAACGAAGGGCGAATTGTTGACTCGGAGTCGGCGGGCGTAACAGGTGAACCCGCCTTCAGGCAAACAGTCGAAATAACAACTGGCAGTTTTGAATTCCAACGAGCGGCCGCCGAGTTTCCGGTCCGTATCCAGGCGCTTAGCAACACTAACCTCATTCTTGACACACTGCGCCAACTCGACGAAGCGAAACAGTAGATCCATACACGAAATCACACCAACGAACACGAAACTTTTTAGCGGTGGTTTGGGTGATTTAGTGGATCGTTTGTTGGCAATTCAATCGTGAAGTTGCTGCCCCTGCCCACTTCCGACGTCACCGTAACTTCGCCGCCGTGCGCGCGCGCCAGATGCTTGACGATTGCCAGGCCGAGTCCCGTCCCGCCCAATTCGCGCGAGCGGGCGCGATCCACGCGATAGAACCTTTCAAACAATCGTTCCAAATGCTGTGCCGGAATGCCTTCGCCTGTGTCTTCGACGATGATCTTGTCGCGGCCGTTTAGTTTGCCGGATTCAAACCTAACGGTAACCTGGCCGTTCTCGCGGGTGAACTTGATCGCGTTATCCACCAGGTTAGTTAACATCTGTTCGAGCCGGCGTGCATCTGCAAAAATTGTCGCTTCGGACTCGACGGCATTGATGACGGATACGCCCTGCGATTCAACCTTCTTCGCCAGCGATGAAATTACATCGTTAACAATCGGATTCAATTCCACCTGCTCGGTCCTCACGGAAACGTTACCCGCCTCGATGGCGCTGAGTTCAAGAATGTCTCCGATAAGATCATTCATCCGGCTGGCGTTCTTGCTAATGATGGAAAGGAACCGGTGCGCGCTTTCGGAGTCGTCAATTGCTCCCGCCTCCAGCGTTTCCACAAACGCCAGGATCGCCGTTAGCGGAGTGCGCAGCTCATGCGAAACGTTGGAAAGAAATTCCTGGCGGACACTTTCCAGTCGCTCAATGCGCGTGATGTCGATGAAGACTCCCAACGCACCTTCGGCTGGGCGCGTCGGCGGGCGAATTTCAGCACCGCTCTCACCAGCGTCTCTGCTAACGCGCGCGCTTCCGTTTGAGCGTGCCAGTGGCACCACACGCAGATCGAAAACCAGGCGCTCCGCACCGTGCGTTTCAACTTTGACGCCGCTCCGTTCGGTGCCTTTTAGCGCGTCCAGGAAAGCGCTATAGATGGCTGGATTGCGGGTGAGCTCAGTCAGCCGCTGAGCGTTGAGCTTTCCTGCTGAAAGATTAAACAAGCGATGCGCCGCCGTGTTTGAAGCCACAATGCGCATGTCCTTATCTACCACCAGCAAACCTTCTCGCATTCCGTTCATGGTCGCTTCAAACAGTTTCCCCAGGGCGAAAATCTCCTTGGAAGATTGTTCGTCCCTATGGTTCGACTCGTCGCCTGTTAGTTGAGACACTTCGGATGAAGTTTTATTTGAGACTGCTCTGGCGAGTACAACTACCGCGCAGATTAAAAGAAGTATCGCGCCAACCGCACGGGCTGTGAAGGAAGGCAGGAGCAGAACGACGGCGACGAAGACTACGCAGGCCAGGAATAAATATGCATTGCGTTTGGGCATTCGTGGTTTGCGTTAAGCCAGCGTAGCTGGCTGTCGCCCGCTTCGCAGGCTTAAGATTTAGTTATGCGGGCAGCCAACAAATCGGTAACCAACGCCGACTACAGTTTCAATGCAATGTCCACATTCGCCAAGTTTTTGCCTGAGGCGCCGGATATGCACGTCGAGTGTGCGCGCATCGCCGTAATAGCTATATCCCCACACATGATCGAGAAGCTGCTGGCGCGTCACCACGCGGTCAGCGCTTTTTGCCAGGGCAGCCAGCAGATTGAATTCCTTGTTGGTGAGTTTTATCTTTGCGCCGTCGCATACAACCCGGATGTCGTCGAAGTCGATCACCAGACGATCGTCCTCGTAAGTTTTGCCTTTCGACTCGTCCGTTCGGCGCATCACAGCGCGCACTCGAGCCATCAGTTCACGAACCGAAAAAGGCTTGGTGATATAGTCGTCAGCGCCAAGGTCCAGGCCGGCGACGCGCTCCGATTCCGATGCCTTTGCGGTAAGCATAATAATTGGCGTGCGCCGGGTAGCGGGCTCGCGCCGGAGCCGGCGACACAATTCGCTGCCACTCATCCCCGGCAGCATTAGATCCAGAATTATTAACGAAGGCGGATCCTTTTCGTTGAGCGCGGCCGTCAAACCTGCTTCGCCGGTCAAGGCGGTAATTGCCGACAACCCCTCCCGCTCGAAGTTGTACTTCAAGTTTTCGGAGATGTCGGGATCATCCTCAATTATTAGGATTGGTCGCTGCATTTTTGTAGGACAGGCATTCTTGCCTGTCCATTTTGTACCTGCGATCAAAGACAGACAAGAATGTCTGTCCTACTTTCTATCGTGCTTGATAAAAGCGGCCTCAGCCATGTAAACCGTCAGCTCACAAATGTCAGTAACGTAGTCACCAATGCGCTCGAGATGTTTGGCAACAAACAGCCAGCGCGCATCTCGCGTGGCCGTGGTCGGATCAGTAACCATCATTTCAATTAACCGGTGGAAGATGTGATTGTAGAGCTCATTAATGTCGGCGTCGCTCTTGATCACCTCGCGCGCCGCGGACGCATCGCTGGACGTAAAAGCATCCAGCGCGGACCGCAACATCCTCAGGGCATGATCTGCCATCTGGCTCAAATCCACTGCTGATTTCAGCTCAGGCTCGTTATTGAGATCGAGAGCCACGCGGGCGATGTTGGCGGCATGATCCGCAATCCGCTCGAGCACGGGAGCCATCTTGGCCACTGAGATAACAAAGCGCAGGTCGCGTGCGGCGGGCTGCTTCAATGCGATAATATCGATGCACTGCCGATCGATTTCAACTTCCAACTGATCAATCTTATCGTCCTGTTCGAGCACCTGGCGCGCCAGCTCGCTGTCGCGACGGGTTAACGCAGTCATCGCTCGTTCGAGTGCTGTTTCCGCTTCGCCGCCGAGCAGCAAGACGCGATCGCGCAAGGAGTCTAATTCGTCGTCAAGTTGTCTGTGATATTCCATAACGTTCTAGTCCTTGGTGCTTTGAACTTTGTGCTTGGCACTGTGTCTGAATATCGTCGCTGTGGAAACAGAGGACGAAGAACAAAGTACAAAGTACAAAGTACAATTTTTATCCAAATCTTCCCGTAATGTAATCTTCAGTCAGTTTTTCCCTCGGATTGGTAAACATCCTGTCGGTGGGATTCACCTCGATCAGTTTACCTAACCAATAGAAAGCCGTGATGTCGGAGACGCGCGCTGCCTGCTGCATGTTATGAGTCACGATCACAATCGTGTATTGCTGCTTCAACTCAACAATCAACTCTTCTATTTTCGCCGTGGCCATCGGATCCAGCGCCGATGCTGGTTCATCCATCAGGATTACGCTGGGACGAATGGCGAGCGCCCGGGCAATGCATAGTCGCTGTTGCTGGCCGCCGGATAAACCGAGCGCCGACTGTTGCAGGCGGTCTTTCACTTCGTCCCAAATCGCCGCGTCTTTCAGCGCCTGTTCCACATGGTCCTCAAGCTCGCGCTTGCTTGAGGTCATTCGGTTTATTCTTAACCCATAAGCCACATTGTCAAAGATTGATTTTGGAAATGGGTTCGACTTCTGAAATACCATCCCAACTCGAAGACGCAGATCCACTACATCAGTCGATGGCGCATAAATATCTCGTTCATCGATCAGGATCGTGCCTTCAACGCGCGTTCCCGGAATGATGTCGTTCATGCGATTGAGAGTGCGCAGGAAGGTGGACTTACCGCAGCCCGAGGGCCCAATGAAGGCCGTCACCTTCCGCTCCGGAATGTCGAGAGAAATATCGAAGAGGGCCTGCGAACGCCCATAAAAGAAATTAAGTTTTCGCACAGAAATCTTCGCAGGGACTCCCGCCGTGGGAAGACCGCCAACACCTGAAGCGCCCGCAATTACGGATTGTGAGACTTGAATCGCCATCTTGTTTAATCTAACCAAAATGCCCGGTGATGTATTCCTCGGTTAACTTGTTTGAGGGGTTCTCAAACATCGTCTTCGTCGGCGCCACCTCAACCAGCTTCCCGAGATACATGAATGCGGTGGAATCAGAAATACGCGCGGCCTGTTGCATGTTGTGGGTCACAATCACGACGGTCACGTTTTTCTTCAATTCGAAAATAAGGCTCTCAATCTTGCCGGTCGCTATTGGATCGAGGGCCGACGTCGGTTCGTCAAACAGCAGCATTTCGGGTTCAGTTGCGAGGGCCCGCGCGATACAAAGCCGTTGTTGTTGGCCACCGGAAAGTGTGTACGCCGAAGCGCGCAGGCGATCCTTGACCTCGTCCCAGAGCGCGGCTGAGCGCAGCGCCTTTTCAACGCGTTCGCTAAGGTCTGTTCCAGTGACATTTCTTAAACGCAAACCAAAAGCGACGTTTTCGAATACCGACTTGGGAAAGGCGTTTGGTTTTTGAAACACCATGCTCATGCGCATCCGCATTTCGAGTGGATCAGTTTCCGCACCGATTAGATTTATGCCGCTCGGCTGTAGCGTTATCTTTCCTTCGTAGCGCGTTTCCGGATAAAGATCGTGAATGCGATTGAAGCACCGTACCAGCGTAGACTTGCCGCAACCAGATGGTCCGATGATGGCCGTCACCTGGTTCGCCGCGAAAACCATGTTGATATTTTTTAACGCCTGCAGCTTTCCATAGTAGAAGCTCAGATCCTCTACCTGACACTTGACCGGCACATCGCCAGTAGTGCTGCTCGCGTCACCAACTTGTGGGCTCACTTGAACGCGAGCAAACTCTTCTTTCATGATCGTCATAAACACTTTTCAAATCGTTTAGAGCGGAGCATCACCCCGCATTACCAGAAACGGCGGGCAATGCCCGCCTCTAAACAGAGAGGAACGCCCCGCTACCACTTGATGCGCTTGCGTACGCGATAACGAATCATGATCGCGATCCCGTTCAGCAGTAAGGTAACGAAGATCAAAACCAGCCCCGCGCCGGCGGCATTCACCACAAAAGCCTGATCCGGACGGGAAACCCAATTGAACATCTGGATCGGCAATACGGAGAAAGGCGACATCAACCATTCCGCTGAAACAAACGGCGCCTCACTCTTGATCGGCGGCGGCGGCAGAAACGCAATAAACGTCAGCGCGCCAATCGTAATCAGCGGAGCCGTTTCGCCGATTGCGCGGGATAGCGCAATGATAATTCCGGTCATCGTTCCGCCCAATGAATAGGGCAGTAGGTGATGCCTTACCACTTGCCACTTGGTCGAACCCAACGCATAAGCGGCCTCTCGAATTCCCTGTGGAATCGTTCGCAGCGCTTCACGGGTTGCGACAATCACAATCGGGAGAATCAGAAAAGCGAGAGTCAGGCCACCGGTGAGAATGCTCTGGCCCAGCCGGAATTGATAAACCAGAAGACTCAAAGCCATCAGTCCATAGATGATCGAGGGGACGCCGGCGAGGTTGGCGATGTTGATCTCAATCAGGTTCGTCAACCAATTCCTGCGCGCATACTCTTCGAGATAAATCCCGGCGGCAACTCCTAAAGGCACAGCAGCTGACGCAGTAACGATCATGATCAGAAGCGTTCCCACCCACGATGAAAGAATTCCCGCGCGTTCAGCGAAACGCGATGGAAACGAAGTGAGAAACGTCCAGTTAATTCTAACCAGGCCATCCATCAAAAGATCCGCTAGCAATGCTCCCAGCGTCAAAATTCCCACGAGCGTGCAGAGGATGCCGACGATGTTGAAAAGGAAATCCTGTCGTTTGCGTTTCGCGATGATGTGCTTGAAGTCGCTCATGGGCTGATGGCACGGGCGTCTCGACCGTGATCTGAGCCACGCGCAAGATGCGCGTGTCACAAAGGCTCTAGTACACCTCTCTGAATCGCTTTCTCAGGATGTAGCCGATGATATTGAAGATTAACGTCATGATAAAAAGCGTGACGCCCGCGGCGAAGATTGATTGATATCCGATGCTGCCGTGCGGCAGATCACCCAGGCTCACCTGGACAATAAAGGCGGTAATCGTTGCGGCCGGTTCACGAGGATCCAGTGTGAAATTCGGCTGCATCCCGGCAGCAATCGCCACAATCATGGTTTCGCCGATGGCCCGTGAAATTGCGAGTATGTAGGAAGCAACAATACCTGACAATGCGGATGGATAAACAACTCTAATCGCCGTAATGATGCGGTTGGCACCCATCGCATACGCGCCCTCGCGTAGCGACATGGGCACAGCGCGCATTGCATCTTCGCTAAGCGAACTTACGTAGGGAATGATCATGATTCCCATCACCATTCCGGCGCTCAACATGTTGAAAGTGGGCAGACCAGGAAAAAGTTTTTGCAGCAGCGGCGACATAAGCTGCAAAGCGAAGTAGCCGTAGACCACCGTCGGCACTGCGCTCAGGAGTTCAAGCACCGGCTTGATGACTTCCCGCACTGGCGCCGGCGCAAACTCGCTCAGATAGATCGCGACGACCGTGCCGATTGGTAATGCCACGGCCAGCGCCACCGCGGTAGTGACGAGTGTTCCCATCACCAGAGGCATAATGCCGAAACGGGGCGGTGAGAATAGTGGCGTCCAGAGTGGCGCAGTTAGAAATTCTTGAATTGAAACGTGAGCGAAAAATGTAGACGACTCAAAGATAAGCGTCCCAACAATCCCGAGCGTGATTGCCACTGACGAAAACGCCGCCAGAAACAACAGCGCTTCGATAAAACGCTCCTTGATGCGGGAAAGACGCCTGCGCGCCGAGGGAGTTTCAGCGGGGGGCGGATGGGTCGCAAGATCGCCGGCTGCTGCTACCGGATGCTGGAGGTCAGGTATTTCCTGCATAGACGTTAAGCGACTCGTAGGGGCACGGCATGCCGTGCCCCTACAAGAGGTTCCCAGAATTCCTGGTGCGATTAAGTCTTGGGCGTTCTCTTTAAGATCTCTTCTACAGGCAAACCGATCTCGGGCACCCCGCCAAAGCCGGATCCGGTCTGCATTGCGCCCAACCGCTGCGTGGCCATTTGATAAGCCGTCTCGGAAAGCGGTACATACTTCACTTCCGTCGCCAGCGTTTTTACGTGCTTCAGGTAAAACTCGACAAACTGCTTCACCGCAGGCTTATCCAGAGACTTCCGGCTCACGTAGATAAACAACGGTCGCGACAGCGGGTTGTAAGTTCCGGCCAAAACGTTTTCCGGGCTCGGCAAAACAGGTCCCTGAACCTTGTTCTTTTCCCACTCAATTCCGACCGCCTTCATGCGCGCGCTGTGCGGCGCGTAATAAGCGTAGGGAACATAACCAAGCGCATACTTGTTGCCCTCCACACCCTGGACCAGCACATTGTCGTCTTCGCTCGCCGTGTAATCTCCGCGACTCGACTTCGACTTGCCCACAATCGCTTCAGTGAAATAATCGAATGTTCCTGAGTCAGCGCCGGCGCCGAAAAGCGCGATCTTCTCGTTTGGCCATTCCGGCCGAACCTGGTTCCAATGTGTAATCTTGCCTTGCGCACCCGGCTCCCAGATTTTTTTCAGGTCAGCAACTGTGATTGAAGTGAGCCAGGTGTTTTGATTGTTGACGACTACAGTGAGCGCGTCGAAGGCGACAGGCAATTCGATATACTCAATCCCGTTAGCTTTCGCCTGGGCCATTTCCTCAGCCAGGATCGGTCGGGAAGCGTCGGCCACATCAATTTCACCGCGGACGAACTTCTTGAAACCACCGCCAGTGCCGGAAATTCCTACAGTTACTTTGACCTTGCCTTCCCTTTGAAATTCCTCGGCTACCGCTTCAGTTATCGGAAACACGGTGCTTGAACCGTCGATCTTGATAACCTCAGCCCCGCCCCCTGGCCCTCCGTTGGTGCCGCCACCGCAGGCGAATGAAAGCAGGAACGAACAAAGAACGATAAACAAAGCTGTCAGTCGGGAAGCTTCCCAGGAAGGCATAAATTTCTCCTAAGGGTTTTGATTTGCGCTCGGGAATCGTAGGCGGGCGGTGTTACATCTATCTGAACTACATCTGAATTCGGCGTAAACAGTCGTCATTCAGCGTTGTTCAAGCAGAAGGCGATAGCCCACGTTAACCAGGGTGTCTATGGTCAGATTGCTTTGGGATAGTTTGTTTCTCAAACGATAAATATAGACATGGAGGCTCTCGGTATTCACCGGCTTCTGATCTCCCCAGGCGTATTCCCAAAGTTCCGCCGCCGAAACAATCCGTTCGGGTGTGCGCACCAGCCGGGAGAGAATCAGAAACTCTGTCCGCGGCAATCTGATTGAATTGCCCGCACAAGCTACGTAATAGTTCTTGTGCTCCACGCGCAGATAGCCGTCGTCGTAAACGTCTTCAACTATTCGGTGCGCTTTCTCTTGTTCGGTGATCGACAACTCTGTTTGTGACATGGCACCTTCCTGTCAGAACCATCTGCGTTAGGCGGGCCGTTTTCACTCCGCATCATTCGTCCCACCAACTGACGCAGGCGGTTCTGACACAACGACAAGCGGAGGTCTGTCGTTCGGCTTAGAACTTGAGCTTTGCTCTGAACTGCATGACCCTTGGGCCGCCGACTGTGTTCGTAATTCTGCCGAAGTCCGGACTGCCCAACTCGAAATCAGGGTTCGCGAAGTTAGCGCGGTTGAGGACATTGAAAACATCCCAACCGAGTTCGAAGGAAACGGTCTCAGTGAGTTTCGTTGTCTTGAGAAATCCAAGATCAAAACGTGATTGCATTGGTCCGCGGAGAACGTTTCGCCCCAGATTTCCATTCTGACCGAAGGCCGTGCAGAGAGCCGATGTATTGAAGGCCTGCTCGGTAATGTCGGATCCTGGCGCGTCGAGCGACCCGCAAATAGCTGGTCTGCCGAAGCCCACGCGATAAAGGCCACCAGCGCCACGAACAACGTCGAGATATTGTGGTGCGGTTTGTAGCTCCGGTTCCGGCGCAAAGATGCTGTAGGGTGTGCCTGTTTGGGCCTGGAAAAATCCGGAGACCTGCCAGCCTCTCAGGAATCGACTGTTTGATTTGGTTGGAATGTCGTAGACAAAGTTGAAACTAAAACGATGCGTTCGGTCGAAGTCAGATACAGCGCGATTGGCTTCGAGATTTCGCAAATCACCCTGGACGACGAAACCAGTGTTGGGGACGTCAGGCTTGCCGGACCCAGCCGTGCTGCCAGGGTCGGTCGAGCTGGTGTCCATTGACTTAGACCAGGTATAAGCGGCGTTGAAATGCAGTCCGCGTGACAGCCGCTGGGTTACGCTGAATTGCGCGCCGTGATAACTCGATTCGCCGTTCGAGCGCAAAATCAGCGCTTCGGGAACATTGAAACCCAGCACAGGAACGCGCGCCTCAAAATTGATTATTTGTCCTCCGCCGATAGTCGAGCCGGAGCAGGTGATCGGGTTGGCGAGATTGAGATCGACAGGCGCTCCGGTTACTCCGCCCAGCACACCGCCGGCGCAAGTGGCGGAACTGCCAACGCGGTAGGGGTTCGCGAAACCAAAAGCCCTTCCGATTCCACGGTCACGCGCAGTCGAACCCGCATTGAGCGCTCCGTTAGGCGAGCCGGCGGCTAAGTAAGCCTGATTGAAGCGCTCGTAGATGTGGTCGGGAGTATTAGTGTCGTTGAGATCGAAGCCCTGATTGAAGGCGAGCGCCTGCAAGAGGTTGTTGCCGCGAGTCCCAACGTAGCGCGCTTCAAAGAGGAGGCTCCTGGTCACTTCATACTGAACACCAATATTCCATTGCTGTACATAAGGCGTTTTTAAATCGCGATCGACCGCTCGAAACTCAAATGTTTCGGCTATGTTTCCCGGCGCCGTCGTGTTGCCGCGAGGATCCAGCGTCACTCCGGTGTTGTCGCGAATCACATAGCTTCCTCCCGTTCCCGAAGCGCGCGTGACGCGAAATGGCAGCCAACTGCTTAGAGAAAGGGTGGTCGGCTGAACCGAGAAGGCATTCGCGATCGGCACGTTGCCGGAAGGAACGGTGATCTCAATCTCGCGCAAGAACGGGTAGTTGCTGAATACTGTATTGATGAACGACGCTGATGGGCGATCGTAGAAAAATCCAAAGCCACCGCGCACCACCATTCGCTTTGATTCAAGCGGTGAATAAGCGAAGCCGATACGAGGTGCGAAGTTATTTAGATCCTGCCCATTAAGTGTGTGGTTGTTGCCAGCTCTAGCTGTCGCGGCAATAGCAGCATCAACATTTGCAAGGCCAGTCGACTGAACATTCCCTGGAACAATGAAACCGGGCGAAGGGCTGTCGCAAAGCGCGTTATTTCCGCCGGCCTGCGTGAAGCAAGGCTCGAAGCTCGAGAAGTCGAAATTGCCAATGCGGCCGTCCTTCTCTGTTGGCCACATGAATAACTCATAACGCAAACCGAGATTCAGGCTTAACTTATTAGAGACTTTCCAATCGTCAGCGATATAAGCGCTGTAGTCTCTAAATCTAAAGCTCTTGCTGGTAAGACCAAACTGGGTGTCCGCTTCGGTCGCATTTCCTGTCAGCAGTTGAGTAAAGCTGTCAAACTTCTCGAACTCTGTGGCTTGTTCTTCGGGCAAGCTCGAGTCGTATTGATGCCGCTTCAGATCACCGCCGAACCGCAACGTGTGGTTGCTCCTGATCCAGGTAAGATTATTAGAGAGACTGAATGTCTGCTGCTTGCGTTGGTTGAATGAATCATTTGGTCCACCAAATGAGAATTGCGACATGTTCGTGCCCGGACGTCCGATGAAGTGGCCCAACCGTTTCGTTCCCGGGCTGCTATCAAAAAGCAGTGCGGGATTCGTAATGCCTACTGCGGCGCTCGTGAATTCATCGGTTAGGAACGGGTCGTCAAGGGTGCGGGTATTATTTAGCAGGAAGTACCCGAATCGCATTTCATTAATCAAGGTCGGCCCGAAGACGTGCTGGTCGGAAATTGAAAGTGTGCGATTCTGATCGGCCCGGCGCAACGTAAACGGAGAAGCCAGGCTGGAAGGATCTGGAAACGAATCCAGAGCCGGAAAATTACTGAAGAAGAAGACGCCGCTCAACGTGTTGCTCTTGCTCAGTCGGCCATCGAGTCGGGAAGTGAATTGGTGCTGCTTGAACTCGGATGGCTGCACGTTCAACTGCTGCATGAGCGGGTTGTCCTCGAACAATTGCCGCGTGGTAACGCTCGGGTTGAGACCAAACTGGAAACCGCGCGTCGTGATCGCTCCCCCGGAAGTGCGATTGGTGCGGTCGTATCCGATGATCCGTCCACCCGCACGTGTCGACGGCAAAATAAAGCCGCCTGTTACCGGGTTGCGAAGGTTGAGCAGGTTGAGAGTTACGGCCGGGATGTCGCCAGCGGTCAGACACCCGACAGGTAACGGCGTGGCGCTACAAACCGCGGACTGGCCCTGCGAAACACGATACTGGTCACGAGCCTGGTTGAAGGCGGTGGCGACAGCCTGTGCCGAGCGGTCATTGCCTAGCAGCGTAAAGGCCAGCGGAAGCGCTGTGGTGCTGCGGGCCGTGGGAACAAAACCGGTAATAGCATCCGTGTACTGATAGCTCCCGAAGAAGAAAAACCTCTCTTTGACGAGTGGGCCACCAAGGGTGAAACCCGCTTCATTACGTCGGGCCTTGGGCCGGTCGATTCCTTCTTTGTTGAAGAAGTAGTCGTTAGCGTTCAGCTTCTCGTTTTGCAGAAAATAATATGCCGAGCCGTTAAAAGTGTTGCCGCCTTGTTTGGTAACGAGTTGGAAGTTGCCGCCGCCCGAGCGTCCGGTTGAGGCATCGTAAAGACTGGTTTGCAATTTTACTTCCTGCAAAGTTTCGGGCGCCGGCGCGATGTTGTCGTTAAGTGAACCTTCATTGCTCGTTATGTTTGTCGCGTCAATCCCGTTGAAGAAAAGACTCGTGCTCGTGGTGCGTGTGCCGTTCACTGACGGCGACTGATTGCCGTTGCCATTCGTGAGGACCGGCGATAAATCCGTATTGACGCCGGCTTCAGTTGAGAGCAACTGGGTGAAGCTGCGCGTCGACGTTGGCACCGACACCAGGTCTTCGGATGAAAGCTGTCGGAAAGTCGTAGCCGTTTCTGCCGCGACCAATGCCTCGCCTCCGGTAATGTTCACCACGGCGTCCACATCACCGATCTCAAGCTTGTCTTCGAGCGTTCGCGGGACTGACGCCTCTACCGTTATCCCGTCTCTAACCAGTTTCTTGAACCCTGAAAGCTCGTAAGTGACCTGATAAGTCCCAACCGACAACCCTGGCACTGTCCAGCGTCCATCTTCGTTGGTTGTTAGGGTGCGCGATGCTTCGGTGGCTACATTTCGCACCACCACATTCACCCCCGGCATACTTGCGCCATTGGGATCCTGCACGAGTCCGCTTAACGTTCCGCCTGCACCCGACTGGGCCAGCGCTGCCAAAGATAGGAATGTGAATGATAGCAATGTGGCAAGCGCGATTTGGACCAGAGAAACATAACTGCGCTTTTGGAGGACTGTCCTGGGCATAAGTAATCTCCTGTGATTAATGAAAAGAAATCGGAATTTGAGGGAAGGCCCCTGTCAAATTCCAACAGATGTTTGCACGTTAAGAATTTCGGGTTCGCTAAGTTGAAAATTCCTGATTAGGTACAAAAATGGAATTTAGAGAGGTGAAGTTAAGGCGCTGTGAATTGCACCTTAAATAGTTGTTACTCTCGAGGGCGTGCCGGGAGGATTCAGAAGACCAAATTCGGTGTTTTATTAACATCGAATTAACATGAGCGTAACAGCCCAGGTGTAGGATGCTCGCCACTTCCAAACGTTATTCCAAGTGCAGAGCTTCAGACCCTGGTGACTCCTATGGCAATTTCACACGAACTAAGTAGCGAGATCGCCACTGCTTTATTCTCAGCGAAGAAACGTTCGCCGCGTGAGTTAGGTGATCTCAAAGACGTAATCTTCAAGATTCATTCCGCGCTGGAACAATTGACTCGTGAAGCGCGCCTGGCCCATCAGGCACGCGTCGATCGATCGACGACCTCGCTCCGCACAAAAACCGCAGGCAAAGATAGTTAACTTACCGCTCTCGCTCCGCCAATAAACAAACTGCGAGACTGCTTGGCGCATCCCTGGATGCCACCAACAGAACTATTTTGAAGAATTATCAGTACTCGGGAGGCGGAGAGGTTTACCTTAGTGAGGCAATCTGCTTTTGCTCAGTCAGGCCACCAACTGCGTTGGCGTCCCACACCAGCCAGTAGCGTTTTTTCTTGTTCGTTGACGCTTGTTGCTGCTCGAATCCAAGCCGGACCAGACGGGTTATGAAGACCGGATCCGCAGCAAAGGGCACGGGCGAAAAATAGTAATTTGCTCTTTCCGGGAGATTGCATTCGCGGCGCATCTGATTTATGTGAGCTTCACACTCGCCAGCTTCTTCCAGCACGCTGGCATCACTCGAATCGTTGACTGCATGGTCCAGCTCGTGAAGCAATCCCCAGCCGACGTTAAACGCTTCCAGGGCGCGTTCATCCCCAGTAACCTGTTCGAAATCTGAAAAGTCTATTTGCACGACGTAGGCAGCCGGACCCGCCTCGGGGTCTTTGGTCCACCGGCCCGCGTTCACGCGACAGAAAGCAATATCAGCACTTCGGCTGGCATCCTCCAGTACCACGACGGCGGGTCCGCGCATGGCGCTCATCAGAAACTCGCGCGCGGTTTTCGATCCCCCTACCGCGGCCCGATTGCCGCTGTGAAGGCCGCCAGCACGATCGAAATCCAGGTCTGCCCATCCAGTTATTTTACGAAGCTTCGTTACCAGTTCATTACGTCGAACCAAAGGAATATTCTGTCGGGCCACGATATAGCTCTCGCTTTCAGCGGCCCGAACCGAGCTGGGGTAGAGGATTGTGCAGAAGGGGAACGCAATCGCCATCACGCGGGCCGCGCGCGCAACTTTAGAGAAAAAGATTCCTTGTGGTCTGGGTAGCAACTCGCTTCCTCCCAGTTTGTACCGGCGTAGACTCGGCGTGCGTCGGTGTGCAGATGGAACTGCGCCGTTGGGGATGGCGCCAATGGAAGCGATGTTACCAAAATGTTAACGGGCGGGATACAGTTTTTCCACAGGGCTAACATGAGCTGAACACCGTCTGAAACGCATCTCAATCGGGGACTCAGGAGGCTTCATGGGAAGCGTCCACAGCCCCCGGGGCTGCCGCTGACAAAGGAGCGTTTGACAGAAGGATATCGAGGTAAGACTACTGAAGAAAGTAGCCTGGGGTTGGAGCTCCAAAAAAATGCCCCGGCGGGTCACGGGGCCAAGAGAATTGGTGCGTACTTGTAAGAGACCGCAACACATCCGGATTCACCGGAAGAAGCCGGATGTGTCAGGTGTTGTTGGCGGGAATACTCTCCACGGGCGGCCACTCCTTTTTGCCGAGTCTTCCAGCAGCGCTGTTCCCCCTGAACCAGTGCAGCTTCGGTATTTGAGATTCGCGAAGCGTTCCGGGTCCTTCATAAACGTTTCGCGCTAACCGCCAGTTTGCGAGTACGGAGAGCAACTCTGAACTGCGGCTGCTAACGAGTAGTTACCGTGGAATTAAATCCTCGTTAAGAAAGTCGGCGTCGCTCCGCCAGGAGCGAATACTTTTAGAACCAGAATCCTCCCAAGCTCTTCGCTCCGTCAGGAGCGAAACATTGCGCTCCTGACGGAGCGCCCTACCCGTAGATTTACCTGCTAGCTATAAACATTGCGCTCCTGACGGAGCGCCCTACCTTTAGATTTACCTGCTAGCCATAAACATTGCGCTCCTGACGGAGCGCCCTACCCTTAGATTTACCTGCTAGCTATAAACATTGCGCTCCTGACGGAGCGCCCTACCTTAGATTTACCTGCTAGCTATAAACATTGCGCTCCTGACGGAGCGCCCTACCCGTAGATTTACCTGATAGCTATAAACATTGCGCTCCTGACGGAGCGCCCTACCCTTAGATTTACCTGCTAGCTATAAACATTGCGCTCCTGACGGAGCGCCCTACCCTTAGATTTACCTGCTAGCTATAAACATTGCGCTCCTGACGGAGCGCCCTACCCGTAGATTTACCTGCTAGCTATAAACATTGCGCTCCTGACGGAGCGCCCTACCTTTAGATTTACCTGCTAGCTATAAACATTGCGCTCCTGACGGAGCGCCCTACCTTTAGATTTACTTGCTAGCTATAAATATTGCGCTCCGGGCGGAGCGCCCTACCTTTAGATTTACCTGCTAGCTATAAACATTGCGCTCCTGACGGAGCGCCCTACCCGTAGATTTACCTGATAGCTATAAACATTGCGCTCCGGGCGGAGCGCGCAGCTTTCCCTGCTTCGCCTTGTGCAGGTTGTAAATAGCCAATGGTCTCTTTGGAGCGGCAAACTTGTCAGAAACGGGCAGAACTCCCCACTCCTGACGCAATCATAGGCGTCTCCGCCTTTAACTGAGTCACGGCATGTCGGTTGCTTCCTGTAACCGGCCACCTCGGGCTACGCCTCCATTGCGTGAAGGCACGCATTGGCGTCAGCTACCAACCAACACCAAATTCCAAGGGCCGCAATCACTTTAATAAATTAATGTCTCCGGTCAGGAGGCCTTTCAATGGAGAATAGAATGACTGAGTCAACAAGCTATCGATCTTCTTTTAATCGACCAGGCAAACCCACAAGATTCAAATGTTATGTCGCGACGTTTGTGGTAACGGCGAGCTTGGTGGCTGTGGCTCTGGCTTCCCTCGCCACGATAGCTATGGCCCAGCAGCCTCAGGATGATCTCACCACCAGGAGCATCGAAGACTTGATGAACATGGAGGTTGCCTCCGTCTACAGCGCTTCAAAATATTCCCAGAAGGTCACTGAAGCTCCCTCTTCCGTAAGCATTGTCACATCGGAGCAAATCCAACGTTATGGTTACCGCACGCTCGGAGAAATTTTGAGCAGCGTTCGGGGTTTCTATGTCACCTCCGATCGAAACTACACCTATGTGGGAGTGCGCGGATTTGCGAGGCCCGGAGATTACAACACCCGGATTCTGCTGTTGGTGGATGGCCACCGGCTAAATGACAACATTTACGACCAAGGTTTTCTCGGCCGCGAGTTGCCAGTTGATGTCGACTTGATCGAACGAGTGGAGATTGTGCGCGGTCCGAGTTCGTCTCTCTATGGTACGAATGCCTTCTTCGCCGTGGTCAACGTAATCACTAAACGCGGACAGGATGTGGACGGGATTGAGATCTCCACGGAAGTCGCGAGTTTCGGCAGCTACCAGGGACGTCTCAGTTATGGCAAAAAAATGTCTAACAAGTCAGAGATACTTTTGTCAGGAACTCACTACGACAGTCGAGGGCAGCGGCAGCTCTACATTAAAGAGTTTGACTCACCGGCGACCAACAACGGAGTGGCAGTTAACGCCGACGATGAGAAAGCGACAAACCTCCTGGTCAACGTGTCTTTCAAAGACTTTACCCTGCATGGCACCTATGGGGTGCGAGAAAAAGGAATCCCCACGGGCGCCTTCGGTACGATCTTCAATGACCGGCGTACTCGCACCAACGATCGCCGTGGGTATGTGGATCTCAAATACGATCACACTTTCAGCAATCAACTAAATCTAGTAGCGCGCGCCTCCTACGATTCGTACGCCTACAACGGCGATTACATATACGACTATTCGGAAGACGACACGCCTTTGCTAGCGGTTAACAAGGATTCGCTGCAAGGGAGATGGTGGACCGGCGAATTGCAGCTTACCAAAACCATTCGTAAGCACCGGTTAACTGTCGGATCGGAATACCGCGACAATGTCAGACAAAACCAAAGCAACTTTAACCTCGGTTCAGAGGAAACTCCCTTCCTTGACCTCCAGCAAACGTCGAGGAACGTCGCGGTCTTCCTGCAGGATGAGTTCCGAATGGGTGAGAACTTAACTCTCACCGCAGGCGCTCGTTATGATCGCCATAGCGAATTTGGCGGCACCATCAAGCCCCGGCTGGCGTTGATCTATCACCCGGTTGCAACAGCTACAGTCAAACTTCTTTACGGTGAGGCTTTCCGCGCGCCAAACAACTACGAACTCTACTATGGTGCAGCAGAGGGATTTAACGGCAATCCCACGTTGAAACCGGAAACCATCTCAACCACGGAACTGGTGTTTGAGAAGTACCTGGGCGATCACATGCGCCTGTCCGCCTCCGGATATGTCTATCGGATCAAAGGTTTGATCAGCCAGACCGCTGACTCCGAAGGATCGATTACCTTCAGCAACCAGGAAGAAGTCGCTGCGCGTGGCCTGGAATTGGAGCTGGAGAGCAAACTAGCAGGCGGCTTTGAGGGCAGTGTTGCTTACACACTGCAGCAGACACGGGACCAGGAAACCGGCCAAGGGCTCAGCAATTCGCCCCGACACGTCGGCAAGTTCAATCTCACCGCGCCGCTGGTGAGACGGAGACTCTTCGCCGCTTTTCAATTCCAATACGCAAGCCAGAAAGGGACTTTGAATGGCAGCTTTCTGCCGGCGTCGTACGTTTCCAACTTTACGCTCTCCAGCCCGAAACTTGCGAAAGGTCTGGGCTTTTCATTTGGGGCCTACAATCTCTTCGATCACAAGTATGCTGATCCCGGTTCCGAGGAACACGTTCAGAATGCCATCGAACAAAATGGCCGGAACCTCCGCTTGAAATTCACCTACCACTTTTAGTGTAGCCCTTTTCCCTGACGGCTTCGCCCCTCGTCATGACGATTCAAAAGCGATAATGTCACTCGAACAAACAGAACGAGCTTATACCCTCGTTGCGCAGGTCACGCTGCGAAGTCTCCTGCTGCTGTTTTTCCTCGTTTCCATCGGCAGCAGCAATGTGGCCGCCCAGGCGCCTAATGAGTATCGAGTCAAAGCCGCATTTATCCTTAACTTCGCCAGGTTCGTGGAATGGCCCGCCGACGCATACAGCGAGAGCGGCGTGCTGGTAGTCGGAATCATCGGTGACAATCCATTTGGCGGCTCGTTGGACCAACTCAACGGTAATACCGTGAACGGCCGGCGAATTTCAATCAGACGCTTCAAAGCCGGCGATTACCTGAAGGGCTGCCAGATCCTTTTTGTCGGTTCTTCCGAGAGAAACCGGCTGGGCAAGATCCTTGACAGCGTAAAAGGCGGAAGCGTGCTCACCATCGGTGAGCTGCCGCAGTTTAACCAGGCCGGAGGAGTCATTAAGTTTGTAATCGACGACTACAAAGTGCGTTTTGAAATAAATGCCGGGGCCGCGGGACACGCGCGGCTCAGGGTCAGCTCCAAGCTGCTGGCCTTGTCGAAGGGCGGGAGAAACTAGATGCGAGCATTCAGAGACTTATCGCTCAAGCGCAAACTGACGACGATCATGATGATCATCAGTGTGACGGCTTTGCTCCTGTCCTGCGCCTCATTCATCATCTACGACCAAATTTTTTCCCGGCGCGCAATGGTCCAGGAATTACACAGTCTGGCCCAGATCATCGGCAGCAACAGCACGGCCGCAATTACGTTCAACGATCAAAACTCAGCTACTGAAATCCTCTCGGCGCTGAGAGCCAGACCAAACATCATGTCCGCATGCCTTTACTCGTCCGACGGAAAGCCCTTTGCTTTCTACAATCGGTCGCAGCCAGGAGAAGTGTCCTGGCCTGCGAGTCCTCGGACTGATGGAAGCAATTTTGGCAAAGATCGACTTGAGTTATTTCAAAGCATCATGCTGGACGATCAAATCGTGGGGACGCTTTACCTCCAATCTGACCTCGAGGCACTCCGCACCAGACTATTGCGGTATAGCGGAATTGTTGGACTGATTCTCCTCGCTTCATCGCTGCTCACCTTCTTGCTTGCGACCTGGCTTCAGCGGGTTATCTCAAAATCTATTGTGGGTCTGGCTACAACCGCGAGAATTGTTTCCGCAGAAAAGAACTACACACTCCGAGCAAGTAAGCTTGGTAACGACGAAGTCGGTCTCTTGATCGACGACTTCAATGACATGCTGGTTCAGATCGAGCTACGTGATCAGGAGCTCTTGCACCATCGCGGCCACCTGGAGGAAGAGGTGGCAACGCGCACCGAGGAACTGCTGACGCTTAATCACGAATTGACGATTGCCAAAGAGAAAGCAGAAGAAGGGAGCAGGGCAAAAAGCGAATTCCTCGCCAACATGAGTCATGAGATTCGCACGCCAATGAACGGAGTTATCGGCATGACCGAATTGACCCTCGATACGGACATCACGCCGACTCAGCGGGAGTATCTAACTATGGTCCAGTCTTCGGCGGACGCATTGATGCTGGTGATCAACGACATCCTCGACTTCTCGAAAATCGAGGCCGGGAAGTTAGAGCTAAACGAATCAGCTTTTAACCTTCGCGAGACGCTGGCCGACACCGTTAAGGCGCTGGCATTGCGAGCTCATCAAAAAGGGCTTGAGTTGAATTGCCATGTTCTTGGCGATGTTCCCAACGCACTGTCGGGCGATGCGGGTCGCTTGCGCCAAATAATGGTCAACCTGCTCGGTAATGCGATCAAATTTACTGCGGCAGGCGAAATCGTCGTCCGCGCCGCTTTGGAAAACACGTCGGACCATACTGTCCGTTTGCACTTCTCGGTAATTGACAGCGGCATCGGCATTCCCGCTGATAAGCAGGATCTGATCTTTCAGGCATTCTCTCAGGCGGACGGCTCTACGACCCGACAGTACGGAGGTACCGGTCTGGGCTTGACCATCTCCTCGCGCCTGGTTGAATTGATGGGTGGACGGATCTGGGTTGAGAGTAAATTAGGACACGGCAGCACCTTCCACTTTACTGCAAACTTTGACCTCGACCGTAGCGAGATAGCCGGGACTAATTCATGGGAAGGTCTGGAAGTTGAAGACCTGAAAGTCCTGGTGGTGGACGACAATGCAACCAATCGGATCATCCTGAAGGAGACTTTAGAAAGCTGGAGAATGGCGCCGACCACAGTTTCCTCGAGCAAGATGGTTCTTGAAACAATGATGAAGGCATACCATGCCGGCTCTCCTTACTCTCTGGTATTGCTTGATTGCCACATGCCGGAGCTCGACGGCTTTGAAGTGGTCCAGGGGATTAAGGAGCACGCGGAACTTAGCCATGCCACAATCATGATGCTCACTTCAGACGCCCAGAGCATCGATATCGCTCGCTGCCGCGAACTCGGCATTTCCGCACATCTAATTAAACCCGTTAGACAATCTGAACTCCTCGACAAAATTCTCATTGCGTTGAATGCTAACTCAGTACGCTCGACGGTCGAGCAATCAAAAGAAAAGCCAGAATCAATCTTGCCTGGCGGTCGACTCTTGAAGATCCTGGTGGTCGAAGATAACGTGATTAATCAGAAGGTAGCGTTAAGCATCCTTGAGAAACAGGGGCACAGAGTGGTTTTGGCTCCTGACGGTCTCAAAGCGGTTTCGCTCTGCGAAAGTGAGAGTTTTGACCTGATCTTCATGGATATGCAGATGCCCGAAATGGATGGGTTTGAGGCTACCGCACTTATTAGAGAAAGAGAAAAGAACACGGGCCAGCATATTCCGATCGTGGCTATGACCGCCCATGCGATGAAGGGAGATCGGGAGCGTTGCCTCGACGCCGGTATGGACGACTATATTCCCAAGCCGATTCAGGCCCGGCAGCTGCACGAGGTGGTTAGCGCCATCATGGGCGCCGAGGTGGCAACCACTGCAGTTTTCGCCGCAGAAAGTTTCCCAGCCGAACGAATCGAGTCTGTAGGAGTACTCGATCTAAAAACTGCTTTGGCAAGACTCAACGGCGACCGGGAACTGCTGAATGAAGCAGGAAAAATATTTCTGGCCGAGTACCCCACGCTGGTTGGAAGTATTCGATTGGCAATCACTAACCGTGACGCGCTGTCACTGGAACACGCGTGTCACAGCCTCCGTGGATCCATCGAGAATTTTGGCGCTGCCGCTGCTTCCGAACTCACACTCGCGTTAGAGCTGATGGGCAGAGCGGGAAATTTACCGAAGGATAGTTCAACCATGACAGCCCTGGAAGCGGAACTCAAAAATGTGAGAGCGGCAATCGCTGATCTGACCCGAGAGAGTCCCGCCACGAGTCTTTGCCTTGCCTAAGTGCGCGCCAGTTTAGTCATCAATCATCTCCTGTCGATACAATGATCCGGATGCTATCTCTCTTTGAATTGCTGGCTCGTAGCGTCATATCATGCTGATTAAGAGTGTGCGCATTTCTCCTTGTGCATCTTTGATATTGCTTCGTAGTTCGGTAAGGCAGGACTTCAGATACTCGCGAGAAGCCACATCTGCAAGCAGTGGAGTGAGCCGACTTGGGAGTGTTGCTTTAATCATTCATTCCGGCTGCCGTATGGGCAATTGGCAGCCGCAGTGGAACTTTTTGCCGGGAGGTATGTGAGTGGCAGGGCGCTCCCCGGTCTTACTGCCGTTGCCAGCTCAATTCAATCTCCACCTCTTCCTTGTCTCCCAGTCGCTCATACTCAAACTCGACTGTCGCATAAGGCGGAATATAAATTCGCTCGCCGGCGATCTGTATCTCAAATGTCTTCTCCTCTTCCAGAGCGTCCGCCAGGCGTCTCAACTTAGCAACTACCTCTTTGTTCGAATAGGATTTCTCCACGTCCGTTTCATTTCCCATTATGTGACTCCTCCAAATTAGATCTGATTACGAAGCTCCTGGTTCTGTCGAGGGATTCTACCGCGATCTCCCGCCTGGGGGTGATTTAACCTGGTTAACGACCTGGCGGATAGCCGCAACGACCAATTCCGGCTGGTCCTGATGAATGAAATGCCCGCTCTTCTTCGCCAGGATCTGCTGACCCCTGGAAGATCGGCGGACGATGTCTCGCTGTAATGCTAAATGCAGTTGATATGCTTTCGAAGCAACGGAAGGTACTGCAACTATGTCTGGGCCGAAGGGTCGCCCCGGCGTCAGAACGACGAGCGGGATATTACCGCGCCAATCCAGTGTGTTCATCACTGCTCTCGTCGAGCAGCCGTCAATCTGTTCCTCGCTCCGAGGCACAAGGTCGGCGGGGCCCAACTTCTTTAACATCTCCTTGAACGTTTCGCGGGGAATTAAGGCCAGACCCCGATCCGCTTCATCCTCGTGCGTGGAGTCCACCAAGACCATACCGGCGACGTCGGCCGGGTAATAGCTCGCATACAACCTGACCAGGATTCCGCCTAGCGAATGACCGACCATGACGTACGGGCCGTCGACCTCCGCCTTCACGAGTAGCGTGCGTAAGTCTTCCGTGAGGGCTACAACAGTTCGCGGCGTCGGCACCGGGTCACTGCCGCCGAGTCCCGCGCGGTCATAAACGCAAACTCGGGTAAATTTCGCCACTTCAGGCTGCACCCGATTCCAGACCGTTGAAGGGTTTCCTGCGCCCGCTTCCAGAACGACGGTGGGGGCTCCCGCAATGTTTATCCCAGAGCAGTTGATGTGCAACTTGCGCCCACTGCCGACATCGACTGACTTATCAAACGACGAAGAACCTCGCCGTTCATCCTTCGGGTTTTGCGCCAGGGCAAACTGCGTCGACATGCCGGCGCAAAGCAAGATCGATAAAAGTCTCATCGCGTTAAACCTCATCATTTGTCTCCTTGTGGGTATGAATAAGGTGGCATCAGTACGGATTGGCGAGGATTATACCGCCTGTCAACCGCTCCGTCAGGAGCGCGGATCAGTGGTGGGCGAGGGCTGTTAGTTTCTCGCTCCTGAAAGAGCGAAGACGGGGCACCTTCTCCGCTGAACATGTGGGGAATATCGCGCCAGTTCGTGAATGCTCGAGACAAGTCGATTTAATCTTCCGGCCATCCTGGCGTAACACGCAGGTCTTATTGTTCCTTCGGAAAACTAATGGAGGAGGTTCGCCATGGTTGAAGTTGTAACGACGGGAAATCGGGATCAGGCAGCAGCACAAATAACGGCTGCTTTCAAGATCCTGTGCGTTTCGTGCGGAGTAAAGATTAGAGAGAAGGCGAGCGAGGATTCCTACGGGCTTTGCCTGAAATGCTTTTACGCAGATTTGGCAAAGCGACTGCGCCGCCAACCTCGAGTTAGTCCGGGAGAGTTTGTCAGCGAGCGGTGAAAGCTTCGAATCAGTGCGTCGCTCAGCTATTACTTAGGGAGCCCAGCACAAAAACTACTGTTATTAGTCCGCAAGGCGGCGGACTAAGAGTAGACCACTTTTGTGCAAAGCCTTGCAGGGACGAGAAACGTTTGACCGGCAGCTATTGCTGTTCGGCGTCCAGTTGGTCGGGCTTCACCACCCAGTCGAGCAAGCTGGTGTTATCACTGACGCCGTCCCATTGCTCGACTTCAAAACTGATCTTCGCGATCATCGCCGGCGACAGGTGTTCTGACCGGCCGGTTAACATGTGAATTAAATCTTCCAGTCCAGGGTTGTGGCCCACCATCATCAACGAAGATCTTGCTTCATCGATTTCGGAAACAAGCGCAAACAACGTTTGCGAGCTCGCCTCATAGATTTTTTGGTCGAAGCGAATATCGCAATTCAACCCGGCGGCGCTTATAACTGATTCCGCCGTCTCTCGCGCGCGCAACGCTGGCGAACTAAGAACCAGATCCAATTTTAGATTCTGCTGTTTGAGGAATTCGCCGCAAGCCTGCGCCTGCCCTCTGCCACGTTCACTCAGGACACGCTCGAAGTCCGGCATGCCGCTAGCGGCGTTCTCCGCTTTTGCGTGTCTCAGTATGAAGAGTGTCTTCATAACAATCGGCGTGGATGCTACAAGCAATCGAGGGGGGTGACCAGTCTAGCTCACCCGCGTAACGCAGGAGGGAAGTTGTCGCGTACCGGCATTAATTCGCCAGGTAATGGGCGCCTTTGATGATAAAGAAAGAAATCGCGGCAATTGTGCCGGCCATCGGAATCGTCAGGACCCAGGCCCAGACAATGCGCCGCGCCACTCCCCATTTAACTGCCGAAAGCCGGCGAGTGGATCCAACGCCAACGATTGCGCCGGTGATGGTGTGAGTGGTCGAGACCGGAATTCCCGCCAGGGTAGCGCCAAACAAAGCGAGGGCACCGGAAGTTTCCGCACAGAAACCGCCGACTGGTTTTAGTTTCGTAATCTTGGAACCCATCGTGTGCACGATGCGCCATCCACCTGACAATGTGCCGAGCGCAATCGCGCCATGGGCTGAGAGCACCACCCAGGTGGGAATCTCGGGAAGTTCACCGCCGGGCCCTGAGGCCATAATCCCGCCGGCGACGAGCACGGCAGTAATAATTCCCATCGTCTTCTGTGCATCATTGCCGCCGTGGCCCAAAGAATACATCGCGGCTGAAAAGAGTTGGCCTTTGCGAAAGATCTTGTCCACGCCGTGAGCCGAGGAGCGCCGGAAAATCCAATGGACCGCCACCATGGTCGCAAATCCGAGCGTCATGCCGATGAGAGGTGAAGCGGCGATAAAGATGATTGTCTTGGTCCAACCCTCTGGTTTCAGGATGCCGATAAAACTGCCGTACGCCGCAATCGCCGCCCCGCCATAACCGCCGATAAGAGCATGCGAGCTGGACGTTGGCAGTCCGACGTACCAGGTAATTAAGTTCCAAACGATGGCCCCGATCAACCCGGCCAGAAGTGTGTAGAGCCTCATATCCGCGGTGACGAGTTCGATGTGCACCAGGTCGCCGCCAATTGTTTTGGCTACGCGCGTGCCCAGGATTGCGAAGGCTATGAAATTAAAGAAAGCTGCCCAAACGACGGCCATCCCGGGAGAGAGAACCCGGGTGGAAACGACGGTGGCGATCGAGTTGGCCGCGTCGTGAAAACCATTGGTGTAATCAAAAACGAAGGCGATGAAGATGATGAAGATGACTAACCCGAGGGCAATTGTCATAGGTGAAGGCTCGCTCGCGGTTTTTAGGTGTGCTTGATAACGACGCTCTCAATAATATTGGCTACGTTTTCGCAGCGATCTATGGCCGCTTCCAGTTTCTCGTAAATCTCTTTCCACTTCAGCACGGTCAGCGGATCGGGTTCTTCGCGAAACAGCTCGGCGATGGCCGCGTGATATATGTCGTCACCCTCATTTTCAAGACGATGAATTTCAACCAGTCGCTGGGTGATGTTTTTGGGTTTCTCAAGGGTAGCAACCACGACCCGCAGTTGTTCCGCCATCTGGACGATTACGCCGGCAAAATCGTTTGCGTAATCCTTAATCTCATGAACATCGAAATCGATGATCGCGCGAGCGGCGCCATTTATCAGATCGACAATGTCGTCGAGGGCGGTGGACATCATGTAGATGTCTTCCCGATCGAAAGGTGTGATAAACGACTTGTTGAGGCGAGTGGAAATGTTATGGGTTAATTCGTCGCAGGCGTGTTCGAGCCCCTTGATCCGTCGGACATACTCTTCGAAGTCGTGATCTTTGTCGGCCAACATTTCCTTAAGCTCGCGAGCGGCGTCGGAAATGTAGACAGTCATCTGGATAAAGAGGGCAAAATACTGTTCCTCTTTCGGTAGGAAATTTAGGATGCCCATCTTAGAGTTTTGACCCCATTGTTAGACTGTTTTTCGAAGAGTCAGAAATATAGCCGAGAGGCAGCGCAATGTCTATCTGAACGGAGTCTGAATTATGTCTGAATCTTTTGCGCTCTAAAGAGGGTGGGACGACAAAGGTTGGGGATAAGATTCGTTGTGGCACGGCATACCGTGCCCCACTGTTTACTGCATGCGCGCCGAGAAGCCTAAAACTTGAGGACCGTGTCGAACTGTAGCCGTTTTGTCGGCAGGTTAGACGAACCCGGCGGCGTTGTCCCAAATGCGCCAAGCAATCCATTGGGACGCTGCGTGATAATTCCGGTAACCGTAAACGTGACGCGTGGATCGGCCGCGTAGGAAAAGCCGAGACGGTGGCCGCGCATGTCAGACTGTTGGGTGATGTCAGACATATTGAATGGAGTAAGCACAGCGTCTTTTTCTATCCGCATAAAGGTGTAGCCTAACTGCATGTCGCCGCGAGCTTTAGTTTGACCAATCTGAACTTCTCCCCAGAAACCATTGTTCTCATGGTTGGGAAGAATCAGATCTGCGCCTCCCGGGCCAGCCGTTACCACGTCGCGAGTTTGCGTGTTAGTAACGAAGTTCAAGATTACGGTGACGGGCCAGCGCTTGCTTTGTTTGACTTCCAGACGAGCCAGCAAATCGACCAGGTTAAAGCCCGACGACAATCTCCCGTCGCGATTCGTCGCGTTGTTGCTCGCATTAGTCAATCCAAGGTTGGCGCCGGCCACCAGCAAGTCGCGTGAGATCGAAACCTGAGTTGTGATCGTTTGTGCCGGGGTTGAACCGGAAGCCGGAATTGTGAAAGTTACCGGAAGTTGCAACTGACTGCCCCAAACTTGAACCGGCGAAATGAACTGGGTGCCGGAGAAAAACAGATCCGCCACCGAGAGAGTGAGACCAACTTTTGGACCGAGCGCGAAGGTCGAACGGATCTGGCCACCATAAAGCGCGAGGTCGCGACCGCCGCGACGCGATTGCTCGATATTCACAGTGCCATTGCTGTTGCGCACAAACGCGGAGTTACGCTCGAGGAAAGGCGATTGCCAGGCTACCAGTTTCAGTTCCTTCAATTTTGAGTTTTTGAACGTGCGCGTGTACGACTCGTTGATTCCTTCAATCATAAGATCGCTATCGATGGTCATCTCAGTAGCGGTCCATGGCGTCTCAAACTTTCCACCCTGTAAACGCAAGCCTGCAACACCACGAGGCTTGTAAGTGACATATGCCTGATCAATACCGAACGGTTTGCGGTTATAAAAATCCGTAAGAGTCTGGTTCGTCGAAATATTGTCGGCAAAACTTCCCGTCGCCATGCGAATGCCCCATTCAAACTCGTTGCCGGCAGCCCCAGTCATCGCCAGTCGCGCGCGCACGCGGAGTCGATGACGCGCGCTGAGTTCATTGCCGAGGACCGCCGGGTTGTCACCATTGGCCAGACTGTTTGATAACCCGAAAAACGATTCAGAGCGCAGACGAAGGTCGCCGCTAAACTTCACTGGCCCAATATCCGCTACGCGTCCTTCCACTTTCTTCAAACGCTCTTCAACAGTCAAGACAGGGCCCTTCACCTGCGCCTGATTCACGGGCTGTAGCGTGGCACGCGCATCTTCCGAGATATTCGCGGGGGGGAGGTGCGTGCCACTGCGAGTCAGGAGTTGGATCGTATTCTGCTGATCGAGGATGATCTTATGAAGTTGGTCGAGTTTTTCATTCTGCTGATCCAGTGCCCGCTCGAGCGCGGCGAGTCGTTCTTCATTCGAGCTGACAACTCGGGCTGATGTAGTATTTTCAGTGACTGGCACCGGCGACTCAACTCGATCGACCTTCACACTCTCGGCGCGATGGCCTGAGTTCTGACTCACGCTTTGCGCGAGAACTCGCGGTGCGGAAAGAACGAACGCCGACATCGTGACGAAGAAGAGCGACAAGACAAACTTACGTTTTTGCGCGATGAGCATAGCTTTCACTCCTGATGTTTTTCGTTTCACGAGACTTGCGCAGAATTTGAGCTGCACAATGACGCCCCGTTCTTAAGAGCAGGTGAACATGAGGTTAAATCAAAGTTAACGCAACCTTGCGCGACGGTTCCCTGCCTAATCCAGCAACACTCGCGCGTTCAAGACTTCGGCTCGTTCGATTGCCGTCAGCAAACGAAGAAACTGAGCATAGTTATTTCCTCGACCGGTTAACCGTGCAGTCTCGGATTGAGTCAAATCATTGCGCAGAATCAAATCGAGGAAATCGTAGTAGTCGGCCGTTGCTCCGAAGGGGAGTTCGCGAACATAGGTAGTCTTCGAGTGGTCGTCGGAACGAAATCCGGCCAGAAGATCGAAAATGTTGTCGGTCGTAAGTTGGGTGCCAGTTCGCGATAGCTGAATAGGCACTCGCAACTCGAAAAACCGCAGGCCTTCGGGAGTAGTTACTCGACGCAGGTCTTTCGTCGCTTCGCCGTCGAAAGGAGACTCGGGGTCGACAAGGATGCGCAGCAGGCGTGGTTGATCGGCCTGGTCCATGGTGTCGAGCGCGAGCTGGACGCGGTCGGCAAGAAACTTTTCAAACTGCGCTTCAATTGGATAGTTGATCCGTCCCAGGCAGCCCACAACTTCGCCGTCGCCGGCTACTTCTTCAGGTAAACAGGCTGGACAACTCGGGCAAATCGAAGTCGCCGCCTGCATCAACTCCATTTCCTCACGCGCGTTTTCCACCCATTCGAGTTTATCCAGCGACGGTGCACTTACATCGCCAGTAGTCAGTCGGGCATGTAGGCTGCTGAGCCGCCCCCACTCGCGCAGGTATTGCTCCGCATAACGCGCGCGGAGGGTGCAGCGATATTCGACAGCGAATTCGAGTGACATGCTTCAGAATACTTCGTTGAGGCGGTGGCGCTCAACCGTCCTTTACACTTCGGTTCGATTTATTGTTCTCCTTTGCGGAACTCTGCGCTCAGCTTTGTGGTCTTTCCGGTTTCTGTTCGGCTTAACTGCAAAGGGCGCAAAGGCTTCCGCAAAGGACGCCCAGCTAATTGCACAAGGACGGGCGTGAGCGTCTCGCTGCTCCGGGCGTGTCGCTTGTGTTAAGCTTTGCGCTCCCAATGCCTCGTTCCTGGGCGCCTGTATCAAGCAGGAACGAAACCGCAAAGTGAGGTCTAAGCCCATGGCAATTAGTCAGGATTTACTGGAGATTCTCGCCTGTCCCGCTTGCAAGGCAAACGTGGAATTGAAACCGGATGGCAGCGGATTGAAGTGTGTCGAATGCCACCGGCTATATCCTATCCGCGACGACATTCCCGTAATGCTGGTTGATGAAGCAACGATTGAAGTCGAAGCCGAAATCGAAAACAAATAACGACTTGAACAGCCTTCGCGACATCGTTGAATCGTCTCCCCAACTGCGAAAACTGGCGATGGGCAGGGTAGTCGACGCAGACCGGGGCGCCGACTCAGATGAATTTTCTGACCTGAATGCCGACCCGCAGCCTTTGGGCCCGGCGCGTTGGGACTGGAAAACTGTCGGGCGGGTTCTGGTCGTGCGGCTGCGTTCAATCGGCGACACCGTCCTGGCGACGCCTTCGCTCTTCGCGTTGAAACGATTTCTACCTCATGCGGCGATCGACATCCTGGTTGAGGATTGGGTGGCGCCGGTGCTTGAGGGCCATCCCTACATCGACAACGTCATCACCGTAGCAAAGGGCAGGGCGGCTTCACGCGCTCTCGTTGCTCGCCGGTTGCGCACAAATCGTTATGACGTTGTTTACAATTTGCACGGCGGTACCACGGCAACCCTTTTGACGCGAGCAACCGGCGCCAAACATCGCGTCGGTTTTGAAACGTATCAGTACGCGTGGCTCCACAGTCATCTCTCGCCGTCGTCATCAGCCCTCTGGCGCAGGGACAATACTCATTCAGCGGAACAGCAACTCGCGCTCCTGGGATGGACGGGTGTGCCGGTAAGCGACCGTCCTCGCACCCTTCTGGCGGTCACCGCTGAGGCCGCCGCCGCAGTGACCGCCAAACTTCGTAAAGCCGGGCTCGGCGACACTCCCTTTGTTGTGGTTCATCCTGCGGCCGCATTCGCAACCAAACAGTGGGCGGCGGAAAATTTTGGGCAGGTGGCACGCGCACTTTCTGAGCAGAACCTTCCGGTTGTCGTTATCACTACGCCCAGCCAAACCTCCACAGTCGCGGCACTTCAGCGCAGTGCTTCAGCGGCAGTCGTTTCGTTTGACGACTTATCGTTGCCGGAGATAACAGCGCTCCTGGCGCGGGCTCGCTTATTTGTGGGAAATGATAGCGGCATCGCACACATGGCGGCGGCAGTAGAAACGCCATCGGTCGTCATTTTCGGCTCGTCCAACACGGCCCACTGGCGTCCCTGGGTTTCAGACGCTCCCGGGTCGGCAGCTGAGATTGTTTACGAGGAGATGGAGTGCCAACCCTGTCATGGTTACTTCTGCGAAAAGTTTGATCTGCCGGAGTGCATTCTGCGCGTGCCGGTTAATCGTGTTATGGCAGCAATTGAAAGGGTTCTCAGGGAAAGCGCAAGGTAACGCAAACTGTTAGTTTGCGTAGGGTGATAAGGAAGCCGCAAACTAACAGTTTGCGTTACATGAGCTTGAGATGGCCCAACTAACCAAAGAACGCGCTAACCAGATTGTTCGGTCGATGAGCCAGCGCAAGATTGTGATCCTGGGCGACGTGATGCTGGACGAATTTGTGTGGGGCGACGTCACCCGAATTTCGCCTGAGGCGCCGGTTCCGGTTGTAGACATTCGTCGTGAATCGATTCATCTGGGTGGCGCAGCAAATGTGCTGGCTAATGCGGCCGCGATGGGCGCTCAGGCTTGTGTCATAGGCGTAGTCGGAAACGATCCAGCGGGTGAGCGGCTGCGGAGACGACTCGAAGAGAAGAGTCCGTTACAAAAAGAGAGCTTTCTCGTCGTCGATCAAAACCGACCTTCAACCGTAAAGACTCGCATCATCGCTCACAGTCAGTTGGTAGTGCGCGCTGATCGAGAATCGCGAACTCCGATCAATGGTTCGGTTCAGGAGGGCATCGTCGCCGCGTTAAAAGAGGCCATTTTGGATGCTGATGCCTTCGTAGTTTCCGATTACGACAAGGGCGTGGTTACCCAAAACATTCTCGATGAAATCCTGCCGGCGGCATACGCGCGCATGCCGGTGCTGATTGATCCGAAGATTCGAAACTTCTCCAGCTATCGTCCCGCATCCCTGATCACGCCCAATCATCACGAAGCTTTGCGGATGACAAATCTGGAGGAGGACTCGGACGAAGGCCTGCACCAGGCTGCACGAATGATCCGCGCCCGGCTTGGTTGCGATGCCGTTTTGATCACCCGGGGAGACCGCGGAATAATGCTGCTGGAAGGCGATGGCGACCCTGTCTTCGTCGGAACTACCGCGCGCGAAGTCTATGATGTAACCGGCGCAGGCGATACGGTTATAGCCACGCTGGCAACGGCTCTTTCCGCCGGTGCTTCGATGCTGGAAGCTGCCACCCTCGCCAATCATGCTGCCGGGATTGTGGTTGGCAAAGTAGGTACGGCCACTATCAGTGGTGAGGAACTTTTGGCAACATTTGATTCGTGACCTTAGTCGGTTAATTCTTCTTTTGATCTAAGATCCAGCGAACGCGTAGTGCTCTCCGTGACGCTTGGTGAAGGATTAAGCGTTGCTTTCGCTTTCTCGCTATTTAGTTGTTCAATGCTGAGTGACCCTGGTCCCAAACCAGCCCTCGCTTCCTGGACCAGCCTTGCGAACCTGCGTATCTGCCAGAGGCCTAAACCAAAATTTACCGTGAAGGCTGTCGAACTGATGATCAGGTAAACCACCAGGATCCAATCGCTGAGATGCATTGCATTTTTTATTAAGGCCATCCCGCCGAGAATCAAACCCAGGCCGATTACGGTAGCCCAAAACAGATCGACCATTTCATCGCGCAAGCTCTTTTCCGATGCCTCAATCTCATCCGCCTGGTCCCTGGGCATCAGATGAGCACCGCAGCGGTTGCAATATTTTAGCTGCGTAGCCAGCGCCACTCCGCAAGTTGGACAAAACATATCCTGCCTCCCGGGTTTTGTACGTCGTTCCGGTCAAATGGTTTCCGCTGGATCCTAAACCACGGGCCCAATCCTATCCAGCTGCTACAAGCGGCCACGCGGAACATCATTTCTTCGACTTTGAGACGGTCCAACCCGTCTAATGGTTTGCGCTAGGCAAGGGTTATAGAACGAAATCCCAAATACAGCGGAGAATAGCGTATACTTTGGAAGCGTCTCTCGGCCCCAACGGTGCAAAGACTTCTACCCGGCTTTATTGCAAGCCTCACTGGACAACCCTCCCCCACAATTCGCCGCAGTCTGGAAGCGTGCGTGCGGGGAGTTACCAGGTTGTGATGACGAAATCCGCGGTTCTCTTCTTATTGATTTTGATCGCTCTACCGGTGTCCGGGGCGATGTTCGGGCGTCCCACGAGCCAAACGCTGCCCGTAGTCCATGGCGCCATTAAATCTTCGACCGGAAAGACCAGCGCTTCATCGAATACTTTTAATCTGAGCTCGTTTGGCGCAATTGGCGACGGGATTGCCGATGATGGACCGGCGCTGCAGAGCGCTTTGGATGCAATCGCAGATGCTGGTGGGGGAACCCTGTCGGTGCCCGCCGGGAGGTATGCGATTTACACACCCGTTTCAAAAAACTTCACCGGACTGGCGACCTCCTTGACGATCAGTGGAGTGGGATCACTTACTCCCGTTCCGCCCCCAACTGCTCCGGGGAATGAGCTGTCCGCTGGGCTTGATTTGGTTTCAGAGTTTGCCCCGCGCACCGGCGAGCTTGCTAGCGCTGTTTCAATTTCAGGTCTCGATACGTTTCTAATCCAGGACATTGTCTTCATTGGTACTCCCGACGTGGAGAATGATGCGCTGATCAGTCTCGCGCTTGCCGATATTGGTTCAGCTACTGTCAGGCACTGTGAATTTTATGGCTTGAGCAGCCTGGTCCAGGGTGGAGCTATTGTGCTGGCCGTGCGCAGCGATTTCACTTTTGAGCAGAGCGTGGTCCTCGGCAGCGCTTGTTCGAGCGGTGTTTATTCATCAATCATTCAGAATCTGGAATGGAAAGGGATCACTATTTCCGATGCGGTGTTTATTGACTACGGTCAGCGCGCAGAGCTCTATGGAAAGATGACCACTGCTCCGTTTTCCTGGATCGATATCGGAAACGCAGCCGCACCGAGTAATGATTCACCCCGCAGAGAAGTGATAGTCAGGAATGTTTTCCTGGACGAGGGTGGTTTCATGGGCCTGACAAGCGTGCCAGACCTTTCCGCTCCGCCCGTATACCCAATTGATCTGGTACAGATCACGGGCCTGCACATGAACGTTTCGAATTTTGGCACGACCGGGCATTATCTCGATGGCATCGAACGCGTCCTCATCGAAAAGTCACACTATGGTTGGAGCCACAGAGCGAGCTCAGCGATAAACCTGCTCGGTATCGGCAATGCCATCATTGACGAAGTAGAGTGTGTGGACAGTGCTAATCGTATCGTTGCTGATTCAGCCACCGGCAAACTCACCGTTATCAATTCCCTCTACACCCATCTGGACTCTCAAGCACAAACTACCGACGTCATCACGACTGAAACCTCCGACGAAGATCCGGTGCAGCACGTGCGTCAGCAATTTATGGCCCAGCTTGGACGACCACCCGATGCGGCCGCCCACTTTTATTGGTCTGACCGGATTTTACAATGTGGTTCCAATGCGGAATGCGTGACGCAACGGCGGGGGGAGCTGGCTGCTTACCTCAGTGGCGCACCTTCGGCGGAGTTTGCCATAACAGGACGGATCGTAGACGAAGCCGGAGTGGGCATCGCAGGGATGCTGGTGGCCTTGAGTGGAGGGCAATCGGTAACGACTACGACAGACAGCACCGGGCATTATCACTTTTTGAACCTGCCAACGAGCGGCGTCTATGTGATTACGCCTGAACTCGACTTTCACACAGTCAACCCCGGCAGCACCACAATCGTCACTCCCTCAAGTGATCAGGCCGCTGACTTTGTCGCCACCTTCAACTTCCACGAAATAGCAGGTCGCGTGACAGATGTTAACGGCAACGGGCTTGCCGGCGTAAGCGTCTCTCTCTCAGGTTCGGAAACCGCCAACTTCATGACGGGCGCAGACGGAATTTACTCCTTCGGAAATCTGCCGGCGAATGGAACCTACACCGTGAGGCCGCAGAAGACCAGTTATGCTTTCTCTCCCGGGAGTCGAACTTTTTCCAACCTTGATGCCGACCAAACGCTCGATTTCGAGGCAACCTTCGTCACATATTCAATAGGCGGGATCCTGGTCGACGCGAACGGCAGTCCGCTGCCCGGACTGACCGTAACATTGACAGGCGCGCAAAGCGCCACCACCCAAAGCGACAACATGGGCACGTTTTCCTTTGATGATCTCCCGTCGGATCGCGATTACACCGTCACCCCAACGCTATTCGCGCACACTTTTAATCCACCCTCAAGAACGTTCAATACACTTTCCGCTAATCAATACCACAACTATTCGACAATTTTCACTACTCATACAATCAGCGGGCGAGCCACTGAGGCGTCGAGTGGGACGCCATTAAGCGGGGCCAGTGTTACGTTTTCAGGCGAAACAAATGGGACCACGGTGACGGATGCGACCGGCAACTACAGTTTGACTTTGCCGCACGGCGGTTCGTATGTGGTCGCGATCGCTAAACCACCCTACACGTTTGCACAATCGAGCTTTACGTTCAGCAACCTATCTGCGGATCAGACGGCAAACTTCGCGGCCACGTCCACTATTACTCTGAGCGGCCGGGTCACCGAAAACGGCGCAGGAGTCAGCGGTATTTCAATCCTTCTCTCGGGATCGCAAACGGGCACCGCAAGCACTGACACGAGTGGAAACTATTCGTTCACGGTGCCCACCGGAGGCAACTACACCCTGACGCCCTCACAACCGCATTATGTTTTCTCACCGCCGGTAACCTTCAATAATTTGACGGCCCATCAAATCGCTAACTTTGTGGCCACCCGCAATCGCGCGACGATCAGCGGGCGCGTGGTCAATGTAAACAATACGGGCGTAGCGGGAATTGTGCTCTCGCTTTCGGGCTATCAAACTGCTACCGCAACCACCAACTCAAACGGAGATTACTCATTTGCAAATCTCCCCGCCGGTGGTGACTACTCGGTGGCGCCCACGCTTCTGTACCACTCCTTCACTCCGGTCAGTCAAGCCTATACGAATATCTCGTCAGACCAGCAAAACTCGTTCTCCGTCACGCTTAATACACACCAGATCAGTGGCCGTGTCACCAATGCCAGCGACGCCCCTGTGACGGGCGTGGCCGTGGCCCTTTCCGGCTCGCTTGGTCCAATAGCATCGACGATCACGGGCGCTGACGGTAACTATTCCTTTAATTCTCTGCCGGCAGGCAGCCTATATGCGGTGAGTGTTTCGAAACCCGATTTCGTCTTTAACCCCGCCAGCCGCACCGTTGGCCCTCTGGATTCAAATCAAACACTAGACTTTACGACGCAAGCTCGCGTTATTGAATTCAGCGCGGCAAGCTACAGTGTCGCTGAAGGAACCACCATTGTTACGCTCACGGTGACACGAAGCGGCGATACCTCAGAGGCAGCGACCGTCACCTATTCAGGCAGCAACGGCACTGGAACTCAGGGCAGGGACGTGGGAACGGTTATTGGTCAGGTATCCTTTGCCCCCGGAGAAACGAGCCGCACCATTACAATCTTCATAACTGACGATGCTTTCATCGAAAGCGCGGAGCAATTAATAGTTTCGTTGAGTAGTCCAGAGGGCGGGATTCTGGGAGCGATTTCGTCTACCACTTTAAACATCAGCGACAACGACAGCAGCGCCAATCCAAACCCGGTGGACGACGCGCAGTTTTTTGTTCGCCAGCACTACCGCGATTTTCTGAACCGTGAACCAGATGCGGCGGGCCTCGCTTTCTGGTCAAACCAGATCGTAGCTTGCGGCGCCAATGCTACCTGCGTCGCAGACCGCCGCGAAAATGTATCTGCGGCTTTCTTTCTTTCGATCGAATTCCAGGAAACGGGCTTCCTGATCTACCGCGCCTATAAAGCTTCGTTTGCACAGCCGCCGCAATTTCTCAATGAGTTTCTCCTGGATGCCAGGACCACCTCGCAGGGCGTGGTAGTAGGCACTCCCGGCTGGCAGCAGTTGCTGGAAAACAATAAGATTGCTTTCCTGGAGAATTTTGTTGAGCAATCCGATTTCACAAATCAATATCCGCTAAATCTGACGCCCACGGAATTTGTGAATCTGCTTAACGGGACGGCGGGCAATCCCCTTGCGGCCGAAGCAATCGCGGCTGCAATCGCTGAGTTTAATGGAGCGCCTACGAGCGCTGGCAGTTCAGCGCGCGCGCGCGTCCTCCGCCTGACAGCCGAGAGTTCCACTTTTACCCAACGCGAGCTTAGCCCTGCCTTCGTGCTCATGCAGTACTTCGGCTACCTGCAACGAAATCCCAGCGATCCGCCTGACACCAGCCTCGAGGGCTACAATTTCTGGCTTACCAAGCTCAACGAATTTGGCGGCGACTTTCATCGCGCTCAGATGGTCAAGTCGTTCCTCGTTTCAGCTGAGTATCGCAGCCGTTTTGGCTTATAGCCGGAAAACTGGTAAGGCGGCGCCAGAACTAATCCGTTCCTATTTAAATATTCTCGTGAAAACACGCACTTCTGAGTTGACCAGAAGTGGTAGTGTGAGCGATGCTCGCCCTTGATTCCCAAGGTAGCAATCTTCAGGCTTCGATTCCCGAACAGCATTCATCAAACTTTCCATGATTGGAAAGACCCTGCGCAATTACAAAATTCTTGAAAAGCTCGGCGTTGGCGGGCAGGGAACAGTTTATAAAGCGACCGATACGAAACTCGGACGCACCGTCGTCGTCAAAGTTCTACCCGCGGAACTGACTGCACGGGAGGCAAATCTCAAGCGTTTCGAACGCGAAGCTCGCCTCGCTTCTTCTCTCGATCATCCGAACATTTGCACCATCTTCGATCTCGATGAAGTGGAAGGTCACCATTTCATCGCCATGCAATACGTCGAAGGTCGCAACGTGCGCCAACTCGTAGACGGGCATCCACTCGAGTTGAAGAGCGCGCTCCTGATTGGTTTGCAGGTTGCTGACGCGCTCGCCGCTGCCCACTCGCGCGGAATAATTCATCGCGACATTAAATCGGGAAACGTAATGGTCACGCCTTCAGGTCAGGTGAAGGTCCTCGACTTTGGACTGGCCAAGTTGCTGGACGACGAGGAAGAAGGTGCAAAGGCCGCGCTGCATCGCACCGATCTGACTGAGGTTGGCGTCCCCTATGGGACGGCTACCTACGCCGCCCCGGAACAAGCGCGCGGCGATCGCGTCGATAAGCGTGCCGATATCTTCTCCACCGGCGTGTTGCTTTACGAAATGCTCACCGGCACCTGGCCATTTCGCGGCAAGACGACGATCGACGTGCGTCACGCCGTGTTGCACGATGCTCCTCGGCCAGTAGCCGAACTTAGAAAGCAGGAAATTCCGGCACGCCTTCAACAATTGCTGGATCGCTGTATGGCGAAGGAGCCACGCCAGCGGCATCAAAAAATGGAAGAGGTGCGTGATGAACTGCGCGCCGTGCTTCAGGAAGTGTCGGCGTCTGAAACTACCGGCCAGCCTTTCGCCAGTTTAAGCCATGAACCGGCGCGCCACCTGCCGGGTGCGAATCCGGTTTCGCGAGCGATGCGCTGGTTAAAATCAAAGACCAAAGACTCCCCAACCGCAGCCCCCGGAATCGCGACTTCTACGAAGCCGACGATTCATGAGACGCCGTTTACTACCATCGCCGACCAGGAAAAGAAGAGTCTCGCAATTCTGCCGTTCAGAAATTTGAACAACGATCCGGCTTCAACCTTCTATGAGTTTTCTCTTGCCGATGCAGTGATAACCGAACTGGCGCGGGTGCGTTCGCTGGTGGTGCGTCCATCATCCGTGATAGCCAAGTATCAGGGCCAGCAGGTTGACGCGCGCGCGGTGGGCCAGGAATTGAAAGTTACCGCCGTGCTCACGGCGGGGTTTTTCCACATAGGAGAGCGTTTTCGCGTAACCACGCAACTCCTCGACGTCGCCTCGGGCGATATCATCTGGAGTGATCGCATCGACACTTCCGCCGCCGACATCATCGTGGTCCAGGACACCATCGCCCAGCGAATTGTTGAAGGGCTCCGGCTGGAGTTAAGTCCGACTGAGCAGGTGGGAATTGCCAAACCGTCGACTCAAAACGCGGCGGCTTACGAACAATATTTACGAGGGCGCGATCTGTTTGCGCGTTTCATTTTCCGCACCGTGGCCCAACAGGACTGCGATGCCGCGATTGAACATTTCCAACGCGCCATTGAACTCGATCCAAATTTCGCGCTCGCTCTCGACGGCCTCGGCGCTTGTTTTGTTAACCGGGTTTTCAAAGGGTTTGGCGGCGCCGAAGACTACGAACGCGCGGAGGTGGCCTTCAACAAGGCCCTGGCGATCGATCCAAAACTGATTGAGGCGCGCATGCTGATGGTCTTCGTTTACCTTTGGCGAGGACAAAAAGAGAAAGCGCGCGAAGAAGTGGCCCAGGCGCGGCGCGAGGCGCCCGATGAGCCGGTCGTCCATTTTGTGAAAGCCACGCTGCACCGGCTGGACGGCGAGTATGGCCGCGCCTTGCGCAGCTATGAACGACTGATGCGTTTGGATCCGGCGGCCCATGTCGTCGCCAGCTACAATCGCGCGCTCGTTTACATGTACATGGGAAACTTCGAAGAGGTGTCCCGGCAGTTAGACCATGCCGGCGATCCTGATAATCCGTTGGTGAGAACTTTCCGCGCGCTTTCGCTTTATTACACGGGTCAAACTGATGCTGCGGCTAGCCTGATGAAACAGGCGGTCGCCAGCCACCCAAACATGCATGGCATCCGTCCCTTCATGGCGATGTTTCTGAGTGCTCAGGGAAAACGCGATGAGGCACTGGCCGAACTCTCGCCGTCGGTTATGAGAAACGCGGAAGTCGATCCTGATATCGCTTATTCGGTGGCGTCAGTATATGCGCTCGAGGGAATGCGCGACGAAGCTTTCGAGTGGCTGAGCCGCGCCATTGCTTTGGGTAACGAGAACTTGCTCTGTTTCGAAAATGATCCAAACTGGGCTACGTTGAAAGATGATCAGCGTTTTCAGGATTTGATGGCCCAGGTTCGTGCCAGTCACGCAGTGCCGTCACCGAAGACATCGCCAGCTGAGTAGTCGCCGGTAGAGTGTTTTAGGTCAAGGCGAGTAAAACGTGTCGAGTCAGTTTCTGACGGTTGGTTTGGGATCCTGTTCTTTTTGGGTGGGCGTCGGTCCTTTGGCCAGCATGGCTCCGGCGAACTGTAGCTTTAGTTGAAGTCGCAGCGAAGGCTCGCGAATGTCACCCACTATTTGATCCGCACGAAACCAATCTGTGGTAGCAAGAGACGAGAGGGGTGGATCGATTTTTAATTCACTCAGGCTTTCGGGAGAGACCCCGAGCTTTATGTGCGCTTCTCCGATCTGTGCATTGAGTCCAAAGGCAAAAGCCTGTTTCACTTTGACCTTTGAGGGAGATGAATTGGCGTACCTTGCAGCGGTCGACAATGTTTCAAACGCTCGCTGAGGATCGTTCTTCGCCAACATCGCAGTGGCGATGAGCGCCAGCTCAACCTGATGCGGGCTTGGTGATGCTTTATCCAACGCTTTCAACGCATTGCTGACGAACTCGAACCCAATAACCTGATCTGATTTCGCCGCTACTGATGACAAAACCAGCAACGCCCACGCTCGCGTTTCTTCTGAAGAAATCGATCCGGCGAGTTGTTGAGCTTCAATGAACTTCTTTTGTTTCACGAACTGGTCAATACGAGTAATCGCTAAACGATCTGTGTAAGTGGATTTCGCTTCCGGGTCGGTGAAGCCGCTGATAGCGTCAGAAGCCAGGTCAAGATTATTATCAACGTCTCCTGATTGTTTCTCCAGGAGCTCAGAAATCAGACCGATGAGGCGGAGGTCGCGCTTCGCAGGAGCAGGGTCTTTCAATATGTCAGTAAGCCTCTCCCTTGGCTCCGAAAATGTTTCGGGCTGAGCCCTCTGGACTACCGACTTCATTTTTTCAGGGACCAGGGGCAGCACTCGCTCCAAAACCACATCGAAAACGACCAGTTGCTCGGGTGAAATAACCAGGCGCACAGTATTTGAAAAAGCGAAGAAGGTACGGTTTATATACGATGGATCGGTGCCGGGCTCCTGGGCAAGAATAGCCCACGCCTGAAGCGAGCGCATGAGGAAGCTGGTAAAGGCGCTCTTTGTCGCTGACGACATATCCTTATCGGCTAATACGAGCAAAGCGGCAAAACTGAGACTATATGGATCAAGCGTTACATTTCTCGCCAGGGATCGACCGATAGCCATTTCGACTTTGTCGAGCATCGGCCGGTTTCCGTTTTGAGTCAGCTTTTGAACGATCTCAAGCAATACGGCGGAGACAGTTCCTCCCTGGAGACTCTGAACGACGAGGCCCAATACTTTCTCGGGATCCTTGTCGATTAGGGAAAGAGCGATCTTCGCCGGTTGGTCGGCAAGCGCACTGTTCTCGCTGAACTTAGAAAACCAGTTCCGGTCCTTTAGCGAACTGAACGTGTTGTTAGCGGCAGAAGATTTCGCCTCCACCTGCAATTCCTTTTGCAGGGCTGGTTCTTTCCTGATCCAGGGTCGCATAGACAGCCAGCACATCATTTCGCAATTCAGCCGCGGTGATTCGCTGATACCAAGTCGCCTTCTCAGCAGAGCCCCACTCCTTCAAGTCGCGCAGAGCAACATCCATCAGCCGAAGTCTCTCGTCATGCTGAGAAACTGGTAAAAGCTTGACTGCCTCAACCATGAGTTTGACTCGCTGCGGTACGTCTGGAAGTTTGGACGCCTCTCTTGCGGTGTTCACGATGGATGCAATCGCCAGAGAGTAGTAGTCGTACTCTGCGGGAGCTATCCTATTCTGGCCGTCGCATTCCGGCTGGTGCCCGAGAAGTCCCGGCAAAATCAGAATGGTCAACAAAACGAGCGTCGTGGCGATTCTTGGTATCTTATTTAACTTCACTATTAGCTCCACCTCTGAGATGGCGAAAGGGCACCTCAGCTAGCTCAACCTTTCAACGTGCCAACCAAACCTTAGTTTTCCCCTTCCTCCATGGCTGGCCCGCATTTCTTCTTGCATTCCACGTCGGCTCTGATACACCCCTCGATGCAGGACTGGTTTCCTTTGCAGTCCTTATTGCACTTTTGCAGTACCGCAAAACAATCACTGTCGCAATCGAAGCACTTACTAACGGGAGAAACCATATCTGAAAAAGCGGCGGCGACAATCAGAGGACAAGCGCTAAGAGTCTTGCAGTTAGACGCATCGGTTTTCGCCTTTCTTTTAGAAGCCGTGTCTTGCAGACAGCACGGGAATGAGGTGACAGCCTGAAAGGGTCTGAGCGGCAGTTTTATACTTCACGTCCAACAGTAGTATCAATACTTGTGAACACTTAACCCAACGCGTGGATCATGTGCCGCGCGGTGTATTCATCCCAGACGATTGACAAGCTGACTGACTTTAAGTTCACTTGGAGGTTCGCGCTACGCTCATTGCGGGCGGGACGCCCTCGGTCCCAGTAAAAAGTCGCCTATCACCACTAAACTAATCACCTTCAACCACTAAGAAATGTATAAACACAAAGCTGGATTTCCATTCCTGGTATCACTTCTGCTTTTATCGGTGCTTCAGTCCGCCGTGCCGGTTGCGCGCGCTCAGGAACAGCCACAGCGCCTGCGGAGAACTACACCGCCAGCTGTTGAAGCCGCGCCAACGCCGAGCCCGAGTCCAGTTGCCAGCCCCACGCCCCTCGCGTCGCCGACTCCGGCACCGGCGCAGATCCGCACGCCCTCTCCAGCGCAAATTACACGCACGCTCCCGGAGCTGCAGTCCCGCATCGCGGAAGTTTTGCGAAAACCGGAGTTGGCCCAGGCAATGGTTGGGATCAAAGTAGCCTCACTCGACACGGGCCAGGTAATTTTTGAATCAAACTCGAATAAGCTTTTGCGCCCGGCGTCGAACATGAAGCTCTATACGGTGGCGGCCGCCATCGACCGTCTGACGCCTGATTATCGTTTTGTCACTTCTGTTTATTCGATTCCTAAGCCGGATGCGAAGGGAGTGGTCAAGGGGGATCTGATCATTTACGGGCGCGGCGATCCGTCGATCGGATTTCGCTTCAACGAAGGGAATTATTTCAAAGGCATCGACGATCTCGCGTCGCGGATCGTCGCCGCGGGCGTCAAGCGTGTTGACGGCGACCTGGTCGGTGATGAATCCCATTTTTCTGGTCCGCCATACGGCACCGGCTGGCATTGGGAAGATTTGCAGTGGTGGTATGGAGCGGAAGTAAGTGCGCTGACCGTTAACGACAATTACCTGGACACATCCGTAAAACCCGGCAACAAGATCGGCGCGCCCGCGGTAATTACCACTGGACCACCCGACCCTTTGCTGCGCATCACTAATCACGTAACGACCGCTCCCAACGGCACCAAAAGAGATCTCGAGATTTACCGTCCCCTGAATTCCGACGTGGTCGAGTTCAAAGGCTCGATCGCACTGAACGACGGTGGCTACACCGGGCGAATGGCAATCTCGCGACCGGCTTTGTTGTTTGCGTATTTGCTGCGGGCGGCGCTTGCTCAACAGGGCGTAACGATCAAAGGCAAGACTCGCAGCATCGACTCGTATTCGGGCGGCAGCGTCATTCGCAAAGGTCCGATGAACGCAGCAGCTAATATTGCTTTGGATTTCAATTCCCAACCGTTTGAGATCACCCGCAAAGAGTCGGTCCCCTTTAGTTTGGTAGCCGCGCAAACTCTGAAGCCCAGCCAGAATCTTTATACCGAGTTGATTCTGCGCACTCTGGGTGAGTTGAGCGTTGGATCAGCGCCGGTCGCGAATCAAAGCAGAACCAGCGAAGGCCGTGGTATCGAAGTGGTCAGAACTTTTCTAAAAGAGGCGGGCGTCGATCCGGCCTCACTTTCGTTGACTGATGGATCCGGGCTTTCGCGCAACGACATGATCACGGCGGAAGCTACGCTCGCAATGCTCACGTATATGCACAAACATCGTTTCGCAAACGCATTTCGCGAAGCCCTGCCGATTGCAGGTGTAGACGGCACACTGCGGAATCGCATGAAAGGAACCGTGGCCGAAAACAATGTTCGCGCCAAGACCGGCACGTTAAGTTCTGCTTCAAGTCTTTCGGGGTATCTAACCAGCGCTTCGGGTGAGCGGCTGGTTTTCTCAATCATGGTCAACAATTATCCGGAAGGCACGAATCCGCCGTCGGTTTGCATCGATCCAATTGCGGTACTGCTTGCTTCATTCGCCGGAAAGACGGAAGCCCTATCAGAAGCCCGACCGTAAGGCAGAACCTTCTTATTTGAGGTTTGTAGAAAACACTATCTTTGAGCCCTTGCTGACGCGCGGGCTTCTGCTTGAAATCTTATGCCTCCACGCTTCGTAAAGTTTCACGGATTCGGTAACGACTACATCGTTATCGAGCAAAAAGATCTCAGCCACATCGCGCCCAATGGTGAGGCTTCGCATCTTGGTGAGTTTGCCCGCCGCATCTGCAATCGACACTACGGCGCGGGCGCCGACGGCATCGCGGTGATCAGTCCTCCGCAAGATGACGCAGCAGATTTCCACGTGCGCATCTTCAATCCCGACGGCAGCGAAGCCGGACTGTCCGGCAACGGCACGCGTTGCGCGGCGTCGTATATCTATTACCAAAAACTTTGGGATGCCGAGCAGCTTCGGCTCAGCACGCGTTCAGGAGTGAAACTGTATACGTTGCTGGATAATCCTGGACCAGGCCGCTACGTTTTTGATTCAGAACTCGGCCAACCGAAATTTGACTCACCATCAATCCCTTTGCTGGTTGAACCGCCGCTGGAGAAAGTGATTGACTACGAATTAACCGTCGATGGCGCAACGTTCAAAGTAACCGCTCTGCTGATGGGAAACCCAAATTGCTGCATCTTTGTCGACGACTTTGATGAGCTCGATTGGCGCGCAATAGGCAAATCGCTGGAACGCCACCAACAATTTCCGGACCGCACGAATGTCGTCTTTATCCGAGTAGACGATCGCAAAACGATAAGCCTGCGTATTTGGGAGCGAGGCGTGGGAGAGACCGAAGCCTCGGGCACCTGTTCCTGCGCGGCTGCGGTTTCCGCAATGATAAACGACAAAACGGAAAGACTCGTCAAGGTGTTGATGCCGGGTGGAGAAGCAAAAATCCACTGGCGCGCAGACGGCGAGGTTGTCATTACCGGGGCAGCTGAAGTAATTTATGGCGGCGAGTGGTTGGCCCCGGGGCAGTAGCCCCCAGTAACGCAAACTGGTAGTCTTGCGTAATTGTATTAAGAAAGACCGCAGACTAATAGTTTGCGTTGCACATCCCCCGATGTACTCTCCTTTAGAAAACCTCCATGGTTCGCGCTTCCGGTATCTTTCGACCGTACTCTGCCTTGCCATCATCGCTGTCTCGTTAACGCTCGCCGGCTGCGGCGGAAGTCTCGTCAAAGAAACTGTCGCTGAGACGAAAGTCGATCCTCCGCCACCGCCAAGTAGTGTGCCGACGTGGCTGGGCAATCCTTCACGAAATTTCTACGGGACCGGCCCGTGGTCGGATCGCCCCAGCGAAGTCTTATGGGAGTTTGAAACGAAATTTACCTCTGGACGACTGCACAAAGATCCATGGGGCGGAACCAGTTGGCCCGGCCAGCCTTCGGTGGGTGAAGAACGGGTTCACTTCGGTTCAGCCGATGGCAATCTTTATTGTCTTAACAAACATGACGGCTCCCTCGTTTGGAGTTTCAAAACCGAAGACAGCTTGAAGTCGACACCGGCAATCGTAGGTGATCGTCTGTTGGCGAGCGGATTGGATCACTATCTTTACTGTCTCAATGCGAAAGATGGAACGCTCCTCTGGAAATACAAAGCCGGTTTTGAGATTGACGGCACTGCTGTGGTGATCGATGACCGCGTGTACTTCGGTTCTGAAGATGGATTTTTCTATTGCCTTAATCTTGAAGATGGATCGCTCATCTATAAAACTGAGCGGCTTGGCTCGATGGAAGGAAGCCTGGCAGTGGCCGACGATAATTTCTACATCGGCACTGAACAGGGCGACCTTTTTCGACTCAAGAGGGAGGATGGGTCGATCGTCTGGAAGGCGCACATCGGGGCCGATTCCGATTCCACTCCCGCCGTCGCAAATGGTTTAGTCTACACCGCCGCGGAAGATGGAATCGTCTACAGCTTTCGCCAATCGAATGGCGAGCTGGTGTGGAAATTCAAAGCCGATGGCGGTTTGAGCCGGAATTTCAAAGAGCGTAGCGGTTTTTGGGCCAGTCCTATCGTGGTGAAAGACAGGATTTACATCGGCTCAAACAATGGTTTCATGTATTGCCTTAGCGCCGACAAAGGCGAAGAGGTTTGGAAACACCTGGTTCGCGCGCCTATCTGGGGTACGTCGCCGGTTGTCGACGGTCGGGTGGTTTTTGGTGACAAATCAGGATGGATGTACATGCTCTCCGCCAAAGACGGGGAACGACTTTGGGAACTGAAAATCGGGGAGAATATAAATTCCACTCCGGCCGTTCTCGATGGACGCATCTACATCGGCGCGTTCAACGGTAAGCTTTTCGCACTCGGTCCGAAAGAAGGTCAACCGCTTAAAGCCTCAACCCCCTAGGTCCAAAGGCAACTTTTTACTGGGACCGCGGGCGTCCCGCCCGCAGACTTCAGCCAAAGTGCGGGCCTCCATTGCAATTCAACCATCCGAGCCCTCAACTTTTTGATACAGTTTTGTTCGCGCTGCGCGCTCATTGCGGGCGGGACGCCCGCGGTCCCAGTAAAAAGTTGTCCAACCGGCCAAGGGCTTGTAACCTTGTCGCATGTCTGCGTCGCTCGTTTATCTCATCGACAATACGATTGATGGCCAGGGCGCGAGTCCGCGCGAATTGCGAGCGGGGCTTGAACGCGTACGTGAGCAATTGGAGATCCTAACGGAACCGTATCATGCAGCATCGCTCAAACGTCTTGAGGAAGTTCGTCCTTCGCACATCGTTTTGAGTGGACAGAGTCATCCCTGGGACAACTACAATCCTGACTCGCTGGCGGGGGTTATCGAGATCATCAAGAAAGCTTCGCAGCCATTGCTCGGAGTTTGTGGCGGTCATCAGCTAATCGCGGCTGCGTTTGGAGCAAAGGTCGACTTGATGGGCCGGCTGGAACCCGGCGAAGGTTACGAAGGCGCCAAGCGTGAACGCGGCTTTTTCGAAGTAGAAACAGTTAGAGAAAATGGTGAGGCAGGTCTGTTCAAAAGTCTCCCTCGTCGTTTGACTGTGTGGCATTCTCACTTTGACGAAGTAAAGGAATTGCCGGAGGGCTTTCGTCGCACCGCCTTCAACGAAACATGCGCTATCCAGGCGATGCAACACGAGCAGCGACCGCTGTTCGGCGTCCAGTTTCATCCGGAACTCTTCAATGATGAACACCCTGAGGGCAGGCAGATCCTGGAAAATTTCCTTGGGGTCTAAGCGCGACGAGGGAGTAGCGGAACCGAGTCGTCAATTTCTCGATACGGCATTTTCAACCTCCAATTCTCCGGCTTCACACCATTTTTAGCGTCCAAAAGACTCGGAAAAACTCAGAAGAACGAAAAACGGATACAGTTCGCCGAAGGTCTGCGTGAACGGTAACAGGGCAGTTCTGTCGGGCAAATTGGTGGCTCGCAGTTAACTCTAAACATTCCCTAAGTTACGCAAATTATGGCCAATTTGCAGCCTTTTTAGAAGACTCGGTCGGTGGACAGCCCAAAACTCGTATGCTAGTTTTCCTGTCATCAAGTGGGGTATCAACGCCCCGCTTGTTTTCATTTTAATCCACGCATTTTGGGTTCTTAGTGCATGCAAGAGGGATGCGAACCCCAAACTCCGGCTGACGTTGTCATCAACTCCTCGAGCCGGAGGTCGAGTCGGGAACGACTCACGCAGGCGCTGAGAGATAAATACACAATCGGACAGGAGCCCCGACGAATGAGAGCATTTTTGAATAGGAGTGCAGTAATTGCAGTTGTACTCCTTTTTGGTTTGATAGTTTTTTCCGCCCAGCCATCCATAGCAGAAACTTTACTTTCATCATTCCAGCAGAGAGATACGGTCGAGCAGGATCCCCAGAAAGACCCGATTGGATCACGCGAAACATTGCGTCGCGCTGAAGCCGAAGACGCCTTGAAGTCAGCGGTCACATCCCTGGTAACGCCCGAGTCGTCCCCGGCTGGCAAAGCTGAGGAACCGATTGAAACTTCAGTTGCGCCGGCGGTGAACTACGTGGCCACCGCCTACAGCTTGCGCGGCAAAACCGCGAGCGGCCGCATGGTTGGCAAGGGAATTATTGCAGCAGACCCGAGGGTGTTGCCGTTAGGTTCCCGCGTCAGACTGGAAGTGCCCGGCTATCATGGCGAATATCTCGTGGCAGATACTGGGGGAATGATTCGTGGTCGCCGGATTGATATTTGGATACCGAGTTCAAGGGAAGCGATGCGCTTTGGACGTCGCACCGTTAAGCTCACAGTTCTGAGTTATCCCGCTAAACGCGCTAAAAGAAAAAAGGTCTAGGCTGAGCCAAACCAATTAGTTCAAGACAGGCAGGAGGAACACCTCCTGCCTTTTTTGGATCGCTCCCGGTTCTGACAAGCCGTGTTAACATGGCCGTCCAATCAAATCCCAGCTCGAGGTTGAATGGAGATGCAGGTTAGCCAGCAACCGTCTGCAAATAACCAGGAGATTCCCGCGCCTGAGCCTTTAGTGGAGGTTACGCGGGGTGGTCTTACCGAGTCGCGGCATCGCGGACACGTAATTGCTGTTGAACCGGATGGCAGGGTTGTGGCCCAACTCGGAGCCCGGGAAACGGTTACTTACCTTCGTTCATCCGCCAAGCCCCACCAGGCCGTTCCGCTGCTAACGTCCGGCGCTGCCGACCGGTTTAACTTTGACGAAAGAGAAATCGCGCTGGCGTGCGCATCGCATAATGGCGAACCGATCCACACTGAAATCGCCGCCTCGATGCTCAAGAAGATTGGCATTGGTCCCGAGGCGTTGAAATGTGGCGCTCACGAACCCTACAGCCCCGACGCCGCTCGCGAGCTACGCGAGCAGGGCCAGGCGCCTAATGTCTTGCATAACAATTGTTCGGGAAAACATGCGGGCATGCTCGCACTCGCGTTGCAGCTTGGCGCCCCAATTGAAACTTATGACGAGCCCGGCAATCCGGTCCAGCAAGCGATAGGAAAAGTGATTAGCGAATTCTCGGACGTTGCGATTGAAGACATTGCGGTGGGCACCGACGGTTGCGGCGTGCCGGTTTTTGGAATCACGGTCAAGGCCATGGCTCTCATGTATGCTCGCCTCGTTTCACCTCCCTCCGATTTTGACAAACGCACCCGCGACGCTTGCGCGCGAATCGTGACGGCCATGACTTCGCATCCCGAGTTGATTGGTGGAACGAAAGATCGTCTGGACACTGAAATCATGCGGGCGGCAGCTGGTCGAGTGGTTTCCAAAGTTGGCGCTGAGGGTGTCTACACTTGCGGCATCCTGGCATGTGATGAATGGCCGCGCGGCCTTGGGCTGGCGCTGAAGATTGAAGACGGGGACGATCATCGCGCGCGTCCGACAGTCGTGATCGAGTCGTTGCGGCAGCTGGGCATACTTGCCGGTGAATCCCTGGAAGCAGTCTCACGCTATGCGTTTTTTCCGGTGCGCAACCGCCGCGGCGATGTGGTCGGGGAAGTGACCGCGGCGTTTAAACTAAACCGTGAATGAGTCATGAAAACCGCTGAGACTTCACCATCACTAACTGATGAAGCCGATGAGGCTCCGCTGAATCTGCCGCCCCTCCATCGCGATTCTTCGGGGAGGATCGATCTCGATTCCATTCCCGAGGTTATTCAGTGGTTCCTTGATTTTGATCAGCGCGTCGCAATCATCAAACATCCAAACGTCGAAGAAGTTTTCCAATGGAAACAGCAGGAGAGCCGTGCCGCGGGCGAGCCGGTATTCGATTTCAACCGGGCGGAAGATCGGCTGGCAATTGGAATCATCCAGGCCTTGGCACAGTATGCGACTGAACCTGCGCTGCATTCGTGGATTAGCCAACTGCTTAACGCCCTGGATTCAGCGTCGAAGGCAAACGAGTCAGCGGCTGAGGCCTACAAGCTTGAGTTATCGGCTGGCGGTTCAGTTGTAAAAGAGGCGGAGAAAATTCCTTCCGCACGCGGGCGTCGCGACTTTCTAATCAACTGCTGGGTGGAAACTCTATGCACCGCGGAAGCGCGAGTGCTGGGCTGGTTGTATAAGGAATTCTACGGCCACCCTTTTGCGCCCTAAAGTCAGAACCACCTGCGTCAGCGGGTGGTTTTAAGTAGCCCGTCCGCTAGGCGGTTCTGACAAATCCATGAACGACTCTTTGCGCGCGCATTTTCCCGTCACCAGGCACGCTAACTACCTAAATCACGCCGCAGTTTCGCCGCCGCCTACGCCCGCCATCGAAGCCATTCAGTCGCAATTAAGAGATGTTTCGGAAAACGGCTCCGTAAACTTTCGCAGTTGGATCGCCACCAAAGAACGAGCGCGACAGTTGCTCGCCGGACTGCTCGGCGCTCAACCTGATCAGGTTGCTTTCCTGCGAAACACTTCCGACGCGCTTTCAACAGTGGCGAACGGTCTCGACTGGCGACAGGGCGATAACATCGTCACTTTCCGTAATGAGTTTCCTTCAAACATTTATCCGTGGCTGCGGTTGCGAGAAACTTTTGGCGTGGAAGTGCGCATGTGTGAAGAGCGGGACGGCCGTATCGATATCGACGAGTTAATTGGTTTGCTGGATAGCAGAACGCGGTTGGTTGCAATTAGCCATGTCCAGTATGCGTCAGGATTTCGCGCTGATCTTGAACGGATCGGACGGGCCGCACGCGCACATGATGCGCTGTTGGTAGTCGACGCGATCCAGTCTGTAGGGGTGATACCGGTAGACGTTGAAGCGGAGTTGGTGGATGTGGCGGCAGGGGCCTGTCACAAGTGGCTGCTAACGCCGGAAGGAGTTGGCTGGCTTTATCTCTCGGCGCGAGCCCGCGACCGAGTGAAACCGACGCTCGTTGGCTGGATCAGCGTCCCAAACCCGGAAGACTACAGCAACTTTAATCAGGGCTGGAACGCCGGCACGCTGGCATGGGAAACAGGCACAGGTCCGGTATCGATCATTCACGGCCTGGAAGCAAGCCTGAGGCTTCTGAACAAAATCGGCGTCGAGAGCATTCACAGCTATCTGGAAACACTTACAGACCATCTTTGTGAACGCCTGCAACACGGCAGGTATCAGTTGGTTAGTTCGCGGCTGCCCGGCGAAAAGTCCGCGATTGTCTGCATTCGAAACGCCGATGGACGCAGTCCTCTCGAACTTTACTCCCATTTGAAGAAGAGAAACATCATTACCGCGCCTCGCGGCGATCGATTGCGAATTGCTCCTCATGTTTACAATACGCTGGACGAAATTGATCAACTAGTCGACGCCCTGCCTTGACTCGCTTGTCTCTTAACCGTGCGCTCACCCGCCTGACTTGTATCGAACATGTACGCATAAATCCATAAATTTACTGCCAGCTAGAGGTCGCGCCGCTCCGATTAGTTCAGATTCCTGTGAATTGCTGAGTTATTCAATTCTCCTGGTGAGCTGGTCGCCGGCGCTCTTAATGTGGCACGAATGATGCTTAAGGAGAGACCAGACAGAAAAGGGTGAAAAAGGTAAATCGGGTCAGGCTCGAAGATTGCGGTGAGTGGAAGCTTTGGGGGAGGCGTCCTCTCGCAACTTGAAAAAGGCAGGCGGTCGCTCTTTCGGGGGAACGGAGCAAACGTTTGTACGCAATCCGAGAGCAATCATTGCGAGGCTGCTGATCGCCGTCCTGAAGGGGCTTGGGGGAGCCTCCCAGGAAGATCAGCAGCCCGCACTAGTTTTACAAGCAGGGTAACAAAAAGCGCTGAGGCCGAAAGGTCCCAGCGCTTTTTGTTTTTGTTCCGACAACCTGAACTTTGTCGAATATCTGGACGCTATTTACCGCGGCCTAATAATCTCGTGGGTCCACTTCCGGAGTCAGTTCATCCAAATTCAACCGCAGCATCGCTCCGGCATCGGAGTAGGCTTCAGCCTCGCGCTGCTGTGCACGTCTGCGAACAAACATCAGCCCGCCGATCAAACCACCTACAGCTAAGCAACTAACCAAAGCCAGTCCTGAACCTTTGACGACATTCACGAAGACTCCGAGCGTTGTTTGCGTAAACTCACGAAGGGCGCGCTCATAACGATAGGGATTCTCGCCGAGCCACTGCACCATCTGCTCATACTTCACCTGGTCGATCAGTTGATTCGCAGCTACCTCGCTGGGCGCGTGGAAAACGAACACCGAATAGTTCCCAACCCGGCGGTAGGCCGTAGGGATTGCCTGTCCCTGGCTGCGCAATTCCTGGAGCTTCGCCCTTATGCGCTGGTCGTTGTCGGTTGCGAGTTGCGGAGTGTTGAATTCAACAATGACAAGGTACGAACTGTTGTAATCGCCAATCACAACTTCAGTGCCAGCTTCAAACTTCACCGCATCCAATGCAGGTTCACCGGCGAAAACGCTGTTCAGACCACCTTGCGTGACGGCATATAGCGCCCGATGCTGAACATTCTGCCAATCCGGCAAGTGCTTAACCAGAACAGGAATGTCGCCTTCCCCCCGATCAAGAGTACCTGCAAGCGCTCGTCCAAAATGGATTAGCCCGGTCATATCCCGTGACGCTCCATCGTCCCGGAGTGCGGCGAACACCTTCCCCTTGAAGAAAGACACATCGTTGTGCATGCCGTCCCAATAAGAAAAGTCAGCGGTTCCGACCTTCGCGCTACTTGTTTGCGCTCCCCCCGAATCCCTTTGTACACCTCTTCTGGCATCGGTAAGCAAAGAATAAGCGCCAGAATCACTCGTGGTAGTAATCAGGAGGGCTGAGTAGCGCCGGCCCTCCTTGGAAACATATGTGCGCCTGGCCCATGAGGTTATTCCGAACGGCTCTACCTCGGATTCATCGTCCATCAGCTCTTTCTCTATCGATTCCACCGGACCGGCGGCTCGATAATCTCCGAGATTGTTTGGAAGAAGTTTCGCCGCCGGATCGGTTGGGAAGTTTTGTGCGCTGGCCGCACCGAATGACAACAGGAGCATTGCCGCCAGGCATAGACAGGTTTTTAAACTCAATGAAATCGACAAAAAGATGACCTCACAAGAAAAATGCCCTTGTTTAGAACCCTAAGTACTTCAGATGTTCCGCCGTCGAAAGCGGTTGGCATTCGGGTTCAGAAAGGAAGTCTACTGCCGGCGTCGGAGTTCGCGCAAAAGCAGGTCAGCGTAGCGGCGAGGATTGCTGATGTTGTGAAGGACAGTCGTGCCACCTTCTTCGCTTGCGTTATCCACGATGAGATCGCCAAAGCCGAGCAACCTTTGGGGAATGCTGGCCCTAACTGTCACATCCTGAATCTTGCTGAGCGGAATATTTCGTGTAGTGCGCGCGATGAGCCCCTTGTCGATTTCCATCTTCGAATCGGTCAAGGTGTAGCGCACAGTGTTTCGCCTGATGTGGTAATACGCCGGAATCAGCAGCAGCGCGAGTCCAAGTAGCACTGAAATGTATGCAGGGACCGGAGTAAATGTCGCCAACAAAAATACCAAAGCAATCGCGCCAATGACTGCCAATGCGTAACCAAGCTTGATAAAGATCATTGTCGGACGGACAGTGAAAACAACTTCCTCAAAGTCTTCATCATTCTCCCCTGCGCGCGCGGGCGTCGCGCTTTGCGCTCGCACTATCCGAGTTGCTTCCGGATCAATTGCCGCAGCGCCGCAGCCGGAACAGAAGCGCACTCCTGGAGCTATATATGATCCGCAGTTTGAACAATGCATGGTGGACAACCTTCAGAGGCCATGGATGGTCTTAGGGATTGGACTTGGGTTTTGAGGCGACCGGCAATCCTGCTTTTTGCCACGCTGCAAACCCGCCCAGGAGCGCTGCGGTTTTTTCGAAACCCTTTGTTTTCATGGTTACCGCCGAACCGGCGGATGTATGTTCGTTTGGTCAAGAGCAATAAGTAACGATCAACTTGTCCTTAGGCAACTCATTGATATGTTTCAACGTGTCTGCCACCGGAATCAGCTTCGCCCCCTGAATGTGTGACAGGTCATACGATTCCTGGTTTCGCACATCAATAACTACCGCTTCATTTTTTGCCAACAAATCTTTCAGTTCGACGACAGTTATGCGGCGGATGCCATCCGTGGGCGCTTTTGGACCAGGCGTTTGGGAAGCAGTAGGTCCTGCGCTCGTGGTCTTCCTCTCCGCAGAGTTACACGCAGCCAACCCAGCCAGACTCAGCAAAACAATTGTTATTAATGAACTAACACGACGCATGAAGCGACCCTCCAGGGAAACTGCCAGCTTGACGACCGAGCATTAGACCGAGGCTAATTTGGTATGCGCATCTGGTTTTGTCAATCCCCGGTACTGTGGCACGGGCGTCCCGCCCGTGAATCGCGCGCAAGATGCGCGTGCCACATTGCCATCTGTATCGTTCTCTCTTCAGCGTGATATAGTTCGCACTCGCAAAATAACAGACGGGAGCTTTCATGGTTGCCGAACCACAGAGCGAGGCGGTGAAATGGGCCAAGGTCATCGATCACACGCGATGCATTGGCTGTCATGCCTGCACGACGGCGTGTAAATCCGAAAACCTGGTGCCGCTGTCGGTCACGCGCACTTACGTTAAGCACGTTGATGTCGGCGTGTTTCCTACCGCCCGCCGCGCACATCAGGTTACCCGTTGCAATCAATGCGAGCATGCCCCCTGCGCCACTGCCTGCCCGACTGCGGCAATGTTCAAACGCGCCGATGGGATCGTAGATTTCGACAAGTCCATCTGCATCGGCTGCAAAGCATGCATGGCTGCGTGTCCTTACGATGCAATCTTCATTAACCCCGAAGATCATTCGGCCGAGAAGTGTAATTTCTGCGCCCACCGAATCGATGTCGGGCTTGAGCCGGCGTGCGTAGTGGTCTGCCCGACGCAGGCAATCCTGATTGGCGACATGAACGACACCGAGTCGTACGTTTCACAGATTATCAATCGCGAGTCAGTCGCCGTTCGCCGGCCCGAAAAGGAAACTCTGCCAAAACTGTTCTACAAAGGCGCGCACCAGGCGACCCTAGATCCTCTTGCCGCTCGGCGACCTGATGGCGGTTTATTCATGTGGAGCGAACAGCAACAGGGCGCCGACCAGGTGGTTTCCGGTAATCCAAACTTCAACAACAGCTCGGCCGCCGCGTTACTTTCCTACGATGTCGCTCATTCGATTCCCTGGGACTGGCGCGTCAGCCTCTACACCTGGACCAAAGGCATCGCGGCCGGAGTTTATCTGGTGGCGGCGCTGCTCGTGTTGTTTGGGTTTCTGAGCGCGAACAACTCAATCTGGTTGTGGGCCACGCCGGTTGTTTCCGGTGTCTTTTTGGCAATAACCGGAGCGCTTTTAATCTGGGACCTCGAGCATCCCGAACGCTTCTACATGATTTTCACTCGGCCGCAGTGGCGCAGTTGGCTGGTGAAGGGCGCGTTTATCATTGCCGGTTATTCGCTGGTGCTCGCGCTTCATTTCTTTGCGAGTTGGTATGGTTCAAGAACTCTTCAAAGTTGGCTGATGGTTGCCGGAATTCCGTTGTCAGTGATGACGGCAATCTACACGGCCTATCTTTTTGCACAGGCAAAGGCGCGCGACATGTGGCAAAACCCGCTGTTGCCGCCGCACCTGCTCGTCCAAACATTACTACTGGGTTCGGCAGTCCTGCTTTTAGTCCACGCGTGGTCTGACGGAATTGGTGAGGCCGGAGTAAACGTTGCCGCAGCTTCGGCCCTCGGTTATTTGCTCTGGATATTGGCGATCACGAGTCTGCTTCACGTGTTAATGGTTTGGGGCGAAGTTTCGCTGACACATCCCACGGCCCATGCGCGCCTCGCGGTTTGGGAGATGACTAGCGGCCGCTACCAGAGTGACTTTTGGATCGGCATGGTGTTATCGATGATCGGCGGCGTGGTTCCCTGGCTGGCGCTGTCCGGCGTCATCGGCATATCTATGGGCGTCGCCGGCGCGCCATTGGCTTTGATTGGAATGATGCTTTTCGAGAACGCTTACGTTCAGGCGGGGCAGTCTGTGCCGCTGGCTTAGCCGGAGCGCCTCAACGCTCACTTTGCTACCGCCACCGCTGTTAAACTGAGCCATAGCACCATTCATCCGGGACGCCAAAGTGAAAACAACTCAATACTTTGAGGAATGCGTGTTCGGCCCGACCGCGCTATTATTCGAATTGACTGGATTCAGCGGGTCATCGATCATCCGATGAAGGAAAAGATCCAGAAGGACGGTCGTATTCGCCGCTGGGGCCAGATCGCTGAAATGGGGGACAAGTATTTGCGGGTAATCCTCCTTCCCGACGGACAGACTGTTCACAAAGCTTTCTTTGATCGATCATTTACACCATGAACATCAAATATTTTCAGGACACAGACACTCTCTATATCGAGTTCAAGGCAGCTGAAGTAGCCGAATCGAAGGATCTGGATGAGGACACTGTTTTGGATCTCGATCAGGACGGCAACATCTGCGCCATCACGGTCGAGCATGCCAGTCAGCGTGCGGACATTCCACGCTTCTCCTATGAACAAGTCGCAGCCTGAGGTACCGCTCTCAATAAAATGTGTGCGCACTGAAATTTCGACATTGTTCCATCTCTTGCAGGGGCGCCAGCAGCCAGTTGCAAACGCGCACATCGGTGACGGTTTGCGCATAAGCGAGTTGGATCCTGCTTGGATTGAAGACGTCAGAGATCAGTGTCCCAAAGTCCGTGCGCGCGAAGAGCTTGAACGCCAGCAGCCGTACACACATCGATTTTATTATGAGCCGAAAAACCCTTCAGACGAATTTTGGGACGTATCTTCAAGAGAACAGCAACCGCTTTTGCGCGCGGTCGCTCTCTCGAGGTTAGTCAAGCCCACCTCGATTCCTTACAGCAATGTTTGGGTTCGTTCAACCTACAAAGACGACAATTCGATCCACCACTTCAGTGAGCCTGTGATAAATAGCTATAGCGTAGCCTTTGGACTTAAGGAACACGAATACAACACCATTACCGAGGTAGACGTCAACGAAATGTCGAAGCTATGGGATTCGCTTTCTCATTTTCTCGACAACCGGTTCGAGCCAACCTACCGACGCATTGTTCGCGCATTGAAGACGTTCGAACTGGCGCACGGGATATACTTTGCCGATCTTAGGTTTCCGATCATTCATGCAGCTTTGGAATCGATGATCTGCACCACCCACAAACACAACCAGGCTCAAGTGATCCAACGATTACCGCAACTCGTCCCTTTCATTTCAATCCAACAAGCCAAGGACATCTACTTACTTTGCTGTGACTTCAAACATGCGGCTCAGGCAATGCTGCAAAACTCAATTGAAGCTGGCCCGATTACTCCAAAGGATCAGAAAAGGATAGATTCGGTCAACCTTCTTCACGAAGCCGTTCGGACGTTACTTCTTCGGGCTCTCAAGGATAGGACATTCGCCGACACGTTAGCGGATGTTGAGGTATTAAGTACTACCTACCAGGCATTTGATTCAGATCAAAAGCTAATCCGTTATAAGCATGAGCAAACAAACTGACGAAACCTTTTACCCCGGCCCGAGCCGCAGCCATCTCGCCGCGTATCCTCCCAAGGAGCGCTGGGACAATTGGACTGAACTCGATTCTCAGGCGTGGCCACGCCGCAAAGAGCGGCATTACTCCCTGGTTCCCACGACTTGTTTCAACTGCGAATCCGCCTGCGGTCTGCTGGCCTACATCGACAAGATCACCGGCGAAGTGCAGAAGTTTGAGGGTAACCCCGAGCATCCCGGGAGCCGCGGGCGCAATTGCGCCAAAGGACCGGCGACGCTTAACCAGATTCACGATCCCGATCGCATTCTGTATCCCCTCAAGCGCGCCGGCGAACGCGGCAAAGGAAAATGGGAGCGCACCACCTGGGACGAGGCGCTCGACGATATCGCCGCGCGAATTCGCAAAGCGATAGTCGAAGATCGTCGTCAGGAAATCATGTATCACGTCGGGCGTCCGGGTGAAGATGGTTTTACCGAACGAATTCTCGCCGCCTGGGGAGTTGATGGGCACAACTCGCACACCAACATTTGCTCGTCGGGCAGTCGCGAAGGTTATCAGCTATGGATGGGTCTTGACCGCCCCAGTCCCGATCACGCAAACGCCAAAGTCATCCTGCTCATCAGTGCGCATCTCGAGTCGGGCCATTATTTCAATCCGCACGCGCAACGGGTCATTGACGGCAAAGCCAACGGCGCGAAGTTAATCGTTTTCGACACGCGTCTGTCGCACACGGCCACGCATGCCGACTACTGGGTTGCGCCTTACCCCGGCTCCGAAGCCGCGATGCTGCTGGCGATTGCGAACTATCTGATTCAAAACAACCTCTACAATCGCGAGTTCGTGCGCCGCTGGTGGAACTGGGAAGAATATTTGGAACAGAGTTCCGAGTTTCGAGTTTCGAGTTCCGAATCCGAAAATCCTTCCGATGAAAATCGCTTTGCGGAATTTGAGCACACTCTTAAACAGCTCTACGAGGAATATTCGTTCGACTTTGCCGCCGCTGAGTCAGGCGTTGACGCGCGCGTGATCGAAGAGATTGCCAAACTCGTGGCCACAGCCGGCACGCGCTTTTCCAGTCACAACTGGCGTAGCGTTTCCTCGGGGGTGAGTGCTGGCTGGACCACCGCCCGCGCGATTTTCATGCTCAACGCTTTGCTCGGCGCCGTGGCGACCGAAGGCGGCGTCTTTCCGAATGCCTGGAATAAGTTTGTTCCCAAACCGATGTACACGCCGCCGCATCCGAAGATGTGGAACGAAACCACCTGGCCGCGCGAGTATCCGCTCTCGATGAACGAGATGTCGTTCCTGCTCCCGCATCTGCTCAAGGATGAACGCGGCAAGCTCGATGTTTATTTCACCCGCGTTTACAACCCCGTCTGGACCAATCCGGACGGCTTCTCCTGGATCGAAATGTTGACTGATCCGGAGCTGGTTGGTTGCTACGTGGCGCTGACGCCGACCTGGAACGAAACTGCGTACTTCGCCGACTACGTCTTGCCGATGGGCCATGGCTCCGAACGCCACGACATTCATTCCTACGAAACACATGACGCGCAGTGGCTCGGTTTTCGCCAGCCGGTCAAGAAGGCGGACCGGCAAAGGAATGGCGAAGAGATTAACGACACTCGCGAAGTGAACCCCGGCGAGGTTTGGGAAGAAAACGAATTCTGGCTCGAGCTAACCTGGCGTATCGATCCGGATGGCTCGCTCGGTATTCGCCAGTATGCCGAGTCAAAAAAGAACCCGGGCACGCGCCTCGGGATCGACGAATACTACGAATGGATCTTCGACAATTCCGTGCCCGGCCTGCCTGAGAAGGCCGCCGCGGAAGGCCTGACTCCGATGGGATTTATGCGTCGCTATGGCGCTTTTGAAATCAACCGGAAGGTAGGCGCTGTTTACAACGAAACTGTGCCGGCCGCAGAGCTTGAAGATGTGCGCGAGGATAAGCTTGGAAGGATTTACACGCGCACCACCAAGCCTGCGTCGCAAAATATCGTTCCGGTTCCCACGCCTGACGCTGATGAAGACGGGCGACGCCTGGTGGGGGTGAGGGCCGGAATAGAAATCAAACGGGGTTTCCCGACGCCGAGCGGCAAGTTGGAATTCTATTCGCGCACACTGGTCGATTGGGGCTGGCCCGAGTTTGCAATTCCGAACTACGTTCCCAGTCATGTTCATCCGACTAATCTCGCCGCGGATGAAACGATTTTGATCTCCACTTTTCGTTTGCCGGTACAGATTCATACGCGCAGCGCCAACGCGAAGTGGCTCGATGAAATCGCACACACGAATCCGCTCTGGATTCATACGGACCATGCGGCGAAGCTCGGCGTACGCACCGGAGATTTGCTGCGGGTGGAAACCGAGATTGGCTATTACGTTGTGCGCGCCTGGGTGACCGAAGGGATTCGACCGGGAATTGTCGCTTGCAGTCATCACATGGGCCGTTGGAAAACAACTGAACAAGCTGAGCAGGGCCAGCGGCAACTAATGGCCACAGTGAAGCTCGATCACGATGGAACCGAGTGGGGCTTGAAGCGGGAGAAGGGCGCTGAGCCTTACGAGTCGAGCGATCCGGACACGCTACGGATCTGGTGGAGCGATGTGGGCGTGCATCAGAACATGACTTTTCCGGTTCATCCTGATCCAATTTCCGGAATGCACTGTTGGCACCAGGCGGTGCGCGTAACGGTCGCTCGTCCCGGTGATAATACGGGCGACGTATTCGTTGATACCGCTAAATCACGTGAAGTTTATAAGAAATGGCTGGCGATGACGCGACCCGCCGACCAGTATTCGCCTGACGGCACGCGCCGCCCCTACTGGATGCTGCGGCCTTTGAAGCCGGCGCGCGAGTTTTATAAACTGCCAGAGGCGGAAACGCCGGAACCAGCGGGAGTCAAGTGATTTGCTGGGACCGAGTGCGGGGTCCCCGGCCGGGGCATCCCCGCAGGGGTGCTCATCCCGCCCGCAATGAGCGCGCAGCGGCGAACAGTAATTCCGAGATTCTAATTCGGTTTAGCGAGCCACGCTCGCTATTGGGGGCGGGATGCCCGCGGCCCTAGTGAAGAGCTTAATTAACTGCGAAGAGTTTCATGTACTTCAAACAATTCTATCTTGGCTGCCTGGCCCACGCTTCGTACATCATCGGTTCTGATGGCGAAGCGGCGGTGGTCGATCCGCAGCGTGATGTCGATCAATATCTGGAAGACGCCGCAGCGCATAATCTCAAGATCAAGTATGTGATTGAGACTCACCTGCATGCGGATTTTGTCAGCGGTCATCGCGAACTCGCCGCCCGCACGGGCGCGGAAATCGTCTTTGGAGCAAAGGCGGGTGCGACCTTCCCACATCGCGCCGTCCACGAAGGCGATGAGATTAAGGTTGGCGAGATCGTTTTGCGGGTTATGGAAACGCCCGGACACACGCCCGAAAGTATTTCTATTCTGGTGATCGATCCGGCGAAGTCGGATAGTCCGCAAAAGGTTTTGACCGGAGACTGTTTGTTTGTCGGCGACGTGGGCCGGCCCGACCTCGCGGGCGGCAAGGGTTACACGCCGCAGATGATGGCCGGAATGATGTACGACACGCTGCACCAAAAATTGTTGCGACTCCCGGACGAGACGGAAGTTTACCCAGCCCACGGTGCGGGCTCGATGTGCGGGAAAAATATGTCGAAGGAAACGTGGTCCACGATCGGCGAGCAGCGCAAAGTAAACTATGCGCTTCAGCCGATGTTGAGAGACGAATTTATTCGAATGATGACTTCCGAAATGCCGGAGCCGCCTGCCTATTTTCAAAAGGATGCTGAAATAAATCGGACTGGCGCAGACACGTTAGCCGCGATCGCGCGGCCGGCGGCCCTTTCGGCGCCGGAAGCGAAGAACCTGGCAGTCCAGGGGCACACCATCCTCGATGTGCGTAGTGCAGCAGAGTTTGGCGCTGGTCATATTCCCGGCTCGCTTAACATCGGGCTAGGTGGACAGTTTGCGATCTGGGCCGGGGTGTTGATTTCAATGGGCACGCCAATCGTGATCGTGGCAGACTCGGATGAAAAGGTTGACGAAGCTTTCATGCGGCTGGCGCGCGTTGGACTGGAAAGCGTTGAAGGATACCTGGACGGAGGCATCGATGCCTGGCGGTCTGCCGGATTTGAGCTGGCCCGTGTCCCGCAAATCTCGGTCGATGATCTGCACGGTTTAATTGAGAAGCAAACCGAGTTGCAGGTGCTGGATGTGCGCCGCGAGGCTGAGTTCAAAAGCGGACATGTTCCCCACGCTGTTCCGGTCGAACTCTCAAAACTGGAACAAACAGATCTCACCCTCGATCCTGCGAAAGCCACCGCAGTGATCTGTGCCGGCGGTTATCGCTCGAGCGCGGCCACCAGCATTCTTGAGCAGCGTGGCTTTACAAATCTCCTGAATGTAACTGGCGGCACCGGCGCCTGGATCAAGGCGGGCCATCCGGTGGAGCAACCTGGCGCCAACTAAAGCTCGTTCCAAGACCCTGCCCCCAAGCGCCGTCAGGCGCCCAATGCTTATAGCCAACCGGAAAACCTGAATATTGAGTAGCTCCGCTCAGGAGCGTAATGGTATTTCGCTCCTGACGGAGCTAAGCTAAATTATTATTCCGTCGGACCCGTAAACACTTTGGCTCCCAATGGAGCCCGTGATAATCGCTGGAATTATCGAGAGGTTTCGCCATCGATCCGTTTACTTTCAAACTCCTAATCGCAATCGCAATAGTTGTTATCGCAACTATTCACGGTTTTGGCGCCGCGTGGATGGCGATCTGGATGCTGTTTCATCCTTACAAACCCGTAAAATTCTTCGGCCTCACCGTTTGGCCGCAGGGCATGATCCCTCGACATCGTGAGAAGCTCGCGCAGTCGATTGGTAACGCGGTGGGGAACGAACTGGTGTCGCAGGAAACTGTTTTCGATGCGTTATTCGAAACTAGTTTCTTCAAACGCAAAGTGGAAGACGTAGTCGAATCCTACACGAAGGATTTACTGTCAACTGTTTACCCTTCGTTTCTCGATGTCCTTCCGACCCAGGCCCGCGCGCAAGTCCTCGATACAATTTCGGGACTCCAATACCGGCTCGCGGAACATATTGCCGCGATGTTGAAAAGCGAGGAAACGGCCGCGGCGGTGCGCGCCTTCGTCGACCGGCAGATCGATGAGTTGCTTTCGAGACGCGTCGAAGAGACGCTAAACGACGACGCCATGGCGCGAATTAGCGACTTCGTCAAGGATAGAGTCGGGGCGCTCGTTAGCGCTGAGGGTTTCGAACAAAAGGTGCGAGAGTTTGTTTCCGGGCGTCTCGACGATTTAGCTCGCAGCAATGCGACTCTGGCTGAGACGTTTACGCCAGAGACCATCGCTTTCATAAAAGATCGGATCGACAGCCAGGTGCCGCCGGTCGTTCATCACCTGGCCGATATCGCCACGAGTGAAAACACTCAGAAACAGATCGGCGCGCTAATCAAGCGAGAGGTCGACGACTATTACGAGCAGCTTTCGTTAATTAAGAAGATTTTCATTTCTCGCGATCGGATTCATCGCGAAGTGGATGAGCTGGTAAACAAGACGTTGCCGCGGCGAATCGAAGAGTATCTGCGTGGTCCGGCGTTTGAGCAGGAAGCGGAAGCCTTCCTCAACTCGACTATCGACAAAGTTCTAGAGCAACCGCTGCAGTCGTTGATAGGCCAGATCGACTCGCAAAAGTTTGATTCGATCAAGGAGCAGTTGGCGACCAAACTTCTGGAGCTGGCGAAGAGCGACGAATTAACGAATTCCATCTCGGTGTATGTGACAGACGCGCTCGATCGCCTTCGCCCTCAGGCTCTCTCGCAAGCGCTGGAGCACATCGATCCCGATCTGGTTCAACGCGCCAAAGAATTTCTTGCTAACGGCTTGTTGACGCTCCTGTCCCGCGATGACACGGCGCGCACCATTAACTTAATTCTCAGCTCGCAAATCGAATGGCTGATGGTCGTGCCAATTGGCCGGCTGGGCGACCATGTCTCGGAAGAGTCTGCGCGACGTGCCAGCGAGGCGCTCGTGGAGCGCATCACCCTTGCCGCCCGGGAACGACTCCCGACGGCCATCGCCGAATTCGACGTAGGCGGCATGGTGCGCAAGAAGGTTTCGGAGTATCCGCTGGAAAAGCTGGAGGCCCTGGTGCTTTCAGTGGCTCAGCAACATCTCAAGAAGATAGAGATTTTTGGCGCGATTATTGGCTTCTTTATCGGCGTCGCCCAGGCAATCTATTTCTGGCTGACGTATGTGCCAGGACGCTGACGAAGTAGGACAGACATTCTTGTCTGTCCCTGTCAGCACAATCGTAGATCGGCACAGGCAGAAGCAGAATTTCTCATTTCTCATTTGTCATTTCTCATCCGCTGATGAGAAATGGAAAATCTTCCTCATTGATGAGAAAACTGTTGAACTTCGAAAGCCAACTGGACAGGCAGGATGCCCGTCCTACGTCATGCTTTCAGTCTTTTCGATCGGCGCCGCCAGATACCAAACATTACCCCAGGCATCTTTCACCCAGGCCGTGCGATCGCCGTAAGCTTGATCATGAGGCAACTGGAGAGACGTTGCCCCGGCTACCAGCGCTCGGTCGTAGGTCGCTTCGAGGTTTTCCACGTATATGTAAAGCGCCGGCGGCATCGGCTGCGCTTCACCATGAGCTTCGCCCATTTCGATGACGGAATCGCCAATGCGCACCATCGCGTGTTGAATCATTCCTTCCGGAGATTGATAGCGGGAAATTTCTTCGGCGCCAAAAGCTTGTTTCATAAAATCGATTAACGCCGGCGCGCCGATGGGATGCAGAAACGGCGTCACCGGACGCAGGCCCTCGGGAATATAAGTTCCTTCCACGCCGAGTTTGTGTGTCGCAATCCACCAAACGTTGCCGCTCGGATCTTTAACACCAGCTTCTCGATCTCCATAGATCTGATCGACGGGCTCCTCCATCGATGTGCCTCCCGCTTCCAACGCACGTCGATAAACTGCGTCCGCATCGCGCACGTAGAGGTGAAGCGCGGTCGGCATTTCTTCGACGCCTTCGTACCCGCCAATCATCAGCTTTGAATCGCCAATAGTTACCTCAGCGTGTAACCCGCCGGCCGAACCGGTAGTGCGAAAGACTTCGACACCACTAAAAGCGGTCTTGACGAAATCAACCAACTCATCGGCCCTTCGGGCTGTTAGATACGGCGTAATAGTGTGATAGCCGGCCGGTGCTATTTTTGACGGTTGTTCGGTTTCAGGGACGGTCGATGTTCCAGGGGTGGTCATTTCTGAACTCCTTTTCAGTAACTCTTTAAGTTTTGATTTGAAATCTTCTCGCGGCAAACCACGCAGCTCAATTCCCAGTGACGAAAGATCACCAAGGAGCTCGTTTTCCTGGGTGAACGCAACCGGATCGCGTCGCGCGATAATCGCGTCGATAGCTTCGTCTAATTGATCGGTTAGAAACTGCTCAGACATTTTCTTCACTCATGCACGCTCGCAAGCTCTGCAAAGCGCGAAACTGTAATTGTTTTATGGCGCCCTCACTCTTGCTCAACTGCTTCGCCACTTCGCGGATGCTTTTTTCTTCCGCAAACCGCAAACGAATTACATAACATTGATCCAAGGGTAGTTTGTCGACCAACTGGTAAACGCGAGCGATTCGTTCGACCTGTTCAAGGTCTGGCTCTTGCGGATGGGCAGGCTCGCCTGGCTGCGCGACCGATTCTCGCGACGCCTCTCGTTGCAAGCGCTGAGCGCGATCGGCTATCGAGTTGCTGGCGATGCGAAAAAGCCAGGAGGCGAAGGGGGCTCCGCGCCACTTGAATTTCCCGATGTTCGCGAGAGCCTGGTGGAAAACATGCGACGTCAGCTCTTCCGTAGCCGAACGCTCGCCTACTCGCTTCGCGATATACGCATAAACGCGCGCGAAGTTAATTTCATACAGCTCGGCAAAAAGGCTCAGGTCCTGCTGGGCCGCCTCTATCAAAGCTCGTTCGTCTGGCTGGTTTTCTGGGCCGCTCAAAGACTAGTCCTCATGCGCTTTTCTTCTAAGTATATAAACTGGCAAGGAACGAAAAGGTTACGGCAGAATGGCTGAAATCGTAAGGTGGGAGTAGAGTAAAGAACTTCTGCTGCGCTTCTGTACGCACCTGCGCTCAAACGCGACCGGGTTTAGGCAAACTTTGCGGGAACATCGATCACGAGTGAGCCGTTTCACTCAGTAAGTTTCACTCTGCGGCCTATCATCAAATCTTTCGAAAGGCTCGTTTATGTATTGCTCCACTTGTGCCGCGCCACTAGCGCCTGGTCTTAGCTACTGCAATCGTTGCGGCGTCAGCTTGAAAGAGCGAGAAGATCCGAAGAAGGAAACTGTCAGCGCCTATCTGACTACAATCTTTTTGCTCGGCTTGGGAGGCCTGGGCCTGATGCTGGGAGGCGCGATTGCATTAAAGAACGGCGCTCAGTTTCCTGAACAGCTGATTGGTATTTTCTTGCTAATGGCTTTTCTAATCATTGGCATCGTCGAGATTTTTCTATGCAGACAGCTATCAAGAATCATCGGCGGTAAGGAGCAGTGGGAGTCTAAGGGACTCCAGCCGGCAATGCCCGCTGAGCTCGGTGGCCCGAAACCGCGCGGCTTGTCTGATCATGTTCCGAGCGTCACCGATAACACGACGCGGACACTTGAGTATTCACGGAATGAATCCGTGCGATAGTTTGAAGGTTCGACAAACATCAGTTGTCGCTTCAATCGATTGATTTGAATTCTCGATCGACAAACTAAAGGGTGCCGGACAGCGCTTAAAAGTGAAGGAGAGAAACTAAGGTGAAAAAGATTTTGTTGTTGATGATTCTGGCATCGCTGAGTGTTGGCTGCCGGCAAATGATTCACGACGGCGTTGCGGGCTCGGGTAACCGCCAGAAGGAAAAACGGACTGTCGCCAACTTCACCTCAATCTCCACCGAGGGCGCTTACGATATCGAGTTTGTGGCCCAGGCCCCGTTGAGCCTGGAAATCGAAGGAGACGACAACCTGCTGCCGTTGATCACAACCGAAGTTTCCAACAACGTGCTGCACATTAAAAGCAAGGAAAGTTTTACGACGCGCAAGCCGATTGCCCTCAAAATCTCGGCCCCACATCTCGATGGCATTTCGGCTTCGGGCGCGGGACGAATCGAGATTACCGGCCTGAAGAATGAAAAGTTTGGGATGGATGTAAATGGCGCGCCTGGTGTCAGGGTTTCAGGGGAAACCAAAGTCCTGGAGATGGAGGCCAACGGTGCGGCAAACATCGACACCCACAAGTTGCGGGCTGATCGCGCCACGGTTGAAGCGAATGGTGCTTCAAAGGTTGAAGTGTATGCGGTAAACGAGTTGGAACTGGATGTCAACGGACCATCGCGAGTGACATATCACGGAAATCCAAAGGTGAAACAAGATGTGAGTGGCCCAGGCAGCGTGGTTAAGAAGGAATTAACTGGGAGCTAGTTTTTTTGATCCTTAATTACTTTCGGGGGATGAGCACCAACCTCTCGAAGCGCTCGGATTAGTTGCAGTGTTCGGCCATCTTTAGCCTCGCCCGCAGATCGGATGAACACTGAATATTCGGTACAGCGTAAGATCGGTACTTCATCATTAATATTCATCCCCCGCGAAAACGCCAGACGGGAAACTCTCGCATCAACCAATTCCTTAAGTTTTGTTTTTAGATCCATGACGCTTGCCAGGCTGCCGACGCGATCCCGTCCGGAGTAAACAAGCCCTTCAGTGTCCACCCCAATGACTAGTGGCTCAAAGCTAATGTCAACGCTCTGTACGGGTTCGTTAGCTCTTTCCAGAACCGGAGGGATGCTTGCGTCATGCGCATTGTGACGTGTTACGAAAAAGCCGACGACGACAGACGTTAACACTGCGATGAAAAGAATTGCGGCACACATTAAGGACTTGTTTGTGTCAGAACGCATACCAGGTTTGATTCGTAGAGTCTATCGCTGCATTAGACACATCAACTCAGAGGGTGTTCCACAGTTGCGCCTTGTGATAATTTTTCTGTTGACATTGCATGCGTTACTGAATAACTATTTGCCATCAACAAAAGGAGCACCTTCCACTGATGACATATGTAGTTGTTGAGTTATGCGTTGACTGCAAATATACCGACTGCGCAGCGGTGTGCCCGGTCGAAGCATTTCACGAACTGCCTGATCGTCTATACATCAATGCCGACACGTGTATTGACTGCGATGCTTGTGTTCCGGAGTGTCCGGTAGAAGCAATTTTCGCGGACACCAATGTGCCGGAAAACTATGCTCACTGGACCCAGATCAATATTGACGAAGCGCCAAACTTCCCGGTGATCAGTCAAAAGATTCCAGCCCTGCATGGGCCAAGCTGTACTGGTCCGGAAGAATAATTAGGAACAACTGTGTGATCGCTTGCGAGGCGGGCCGAGAGATTGGCCCGCCTCTTTGCGTCAGGTCAACAGGCCAGTCAGAATTCCCAATCCATCTCCGGATAGTTGGCGTTTTGGTACAATGCTACCAATGAAGTTGTTTGTCTCTTTACTTGCGGTGATTCTTTTCGGCCCGGCAGCTTACTCGCAGTCTGGCAGGCGGGGCAGGGAGATTAAGGTGCCCGTTCCTCCGCCGGTGCAGGAATCGGCGACCAGCGATGTTACGAAGCAACCGACTGTGCCGGAGAGCCTGGCCAATGCCGTTACTGCCGAGCGAAATCAGGTTTACCGCTGTACGGATGATGGAACACTCGAGCGAATCATCGAGAGTGAGGATGGCGCGGCGAACGCTTCACAGTCGGAGCGAATCCTCACCGCAAAGCAAACTGACTCGCGAGTTGTAATCACTTCCAGACCTCAACCAACCTACACGAAAGAAGCTCGTCGCAACGGCATCCAGGGATTCGTGGCGCTAAGAGTGTTGCTTTCGGGCAAGGGCAAGGTTTCCCGAATCAGAGTGATGAAAGGGCTGCCCGCCGGACTGACAGAAACCGCGATGCGCGCCGCCTGCAAGATGAAGTTCAGGCCCGCGACAAAAGACGGCGCGCCTGTGTCGCAGTGGGTGATTGCGGAGTACGCGTTTCGCCTGGCTGACTCACCGATATTCCGTCCTTAGCGTTGGCTGGATACTGAGCGCAGCCTCAACGGCCTTTCGAGGAATCACCACACCCCAACCCTGGCGTTCAACCGCCACTCCCGGCACCCGTTCCGCCGTGTCAATCAATATTCGTTTCACCTGCTGCGGCGTCAACCGGGGATTCGCTTCCAACATGCAGGCTGCGATCGATGCGACTATGGGCGAGGCGAAGGACGTCCCATCAACATACTTGTAGTGTTGGCTGATCACATTTCCTTCACGTTGCTTGATCGTAATCAACTGTCTAAGTAACGGAACCGGCAGGTCGCGCGCTTCATCGAAATCTTTGTCTACTCCCGCATGCGCCTCAATCGTTTGTGCCAGCTGATTGTCGGCCGCGGCATCGAGCTCAGAATAAAGTTGGGCCTGATCGGCGGTTGGGGTAGACGGAAGAATTGGCGCCGCGACCCAAATTCCGGGCGCGATGATTTCAGGCTTTTGCAAACCGTCGATGGTTGGTCCATACGACGAACGGTACATGCCGCGCCTTGCCCGGTCGAGAGAATTTTGATCATCAAGCCCGCCGACCGAAATCGTCGAAGGCGAACACGCCGGCGGCAACACCCGGTGTCCCGGCGCCATTCCTGCATTGCCGACAGCGCAAACCACTACCAAACCTTCGTTGACCGCGCGTTCAACCGTCTGGCAAAGCGAGCTCTCCAGATAAGACTGTTCAGCATCGCCGCCGGCAGAAATGTTGACGATGCGAATTCCATATTCCTCGCGATTCTCCAGAACCCACTCCAACCCGCGCTGGATATGTTCATCGGGAATACGTCCCGTGCGGCCAATCTTTACCAGCACCACTTTCGCATCCGGTGCGACTCCGCGATAAAACCCTTCAGAAAGATGTCCATTTCCCGCGGCGACGACCGACGTCATCATCCCATGCCAACTGGCGACGTCTGATGTCTCGAGCGAGGTGCGGTCACCTTCGGCAGCGAAGATGCTGTGATACGCAACGATGCGATTCTCAGGCTCAGTGAGATCAGGATGCGCGTAGAAGCCGGAGTCGAGAAATGCGATGGTCACGCCGCGCCCGGTGAATCGCTCATCCGCATTCATTCTTAGCGGTGTGGGTAGAACATGATTGTGCTGCTCGAAAACAAATTGATGGGAATCCACCTGTGCCTTGGCGCGCTCAAAAAGCTCTACGCAGTTTGGGCAAACTCTAGCCAGGTCACCCGCCGCGCCGGCATTCGACTGGACCAGCGATTGGATGTCCGGATGTAACTCCGCCAGAGGAATTCGTTGTGCCTCGAGTCGTCCACAAAGATGGCAACCGAGATCCGGCTGGGTTTGGTTGTCGGTTAAGAGAATTGAATCAGGCATCGCGCTGGGGAGTTTACTTTATTCTGCAGCGATTTCAATCGGCGCCCTCCCTTACGGTCGGGCTGCTGCCCCGATCAACGGCCCAGGTTCAGTTTGGCAATGAGGTCAGTACCACCACGCGGTAGCGGGTGGGTTCTGGAAGTCCAAAACGATCGTCTTAATGCCAAAATCGTGCTTAGTGGCGAGTCAATCAGAGATTCGAATCGACCGGCAATGCAGGGATCCACCCGCTACCGCGTGGTGGTATTGACCTCATTCCCAAACTGCAGGAGTACCCGATCACCGCCTCGGTTGTAAACTCAGCCTCAGCCCGTGTAATGTATCTCCAAACAGACAACGGAAGCTTTCAAATATATGACCCAGCAACAAGTCAGCGTGTCCGATCTTTTTCGTCGTGCCCAGGCGATCAGGGGCGAACGCCCCACGGCTACTTACAAAGAGATCAAGGACCTGATGGTAAAAGAATTTACCGGAACGCCCTTCCCGTCGTTTCATAACCTGACGATTCCGGAACAGGACGCGCGCGCTCCCCAAGAAGACTGGTCGGCGGGGCTGCCGATCGTGAGACGCGGCATACAGTTTCAGGATTGGAAAGAAGTTATCGACGGAGTCCTGCTAAGCCTGGAGCAAACTGAAAACTACGAACGCCAGCGCGGCCCCGAAGGCGACCGCGACAAATGGCACGATCGCACCGTAGGTATAGAAGAGCCGACTCAGAAAGCCGTGGGCAAGTGGATGCCGGAAGAACTGATGAGCATGGCGAAGAAAAACTCTCCAAACCGCAATTAATAGCCCTCGTAATCGAGCGATGAGTTTCCTGAACAATCTAATCAAGGATCCGGATTACCAAACAACTGATCCGCGCAAACCGGATGAAATCGGCGACTCAGGCATCATCATCAGTCCCGATACGCGGCGTGACGAGCGAATTCCTCCCGGCCAGTCGCGCACTAAAAAGTGGCCTGTGCTCGATGCACATGGAACTCCGGAAGTTGATCTCGCCACCTGGTCGTTTGAAATTGATGGACTGGTTGAACACCCGCAGACGTGGTCGCTCGATGAATTCATGCAACTGCCCGCGGTGCGCGTTTATGCAGACTTTCACTGCGTAACGCGCTGGTCGCGACTCGACAATGTTTGGGGCGGCGTGGCGACACGAGAGTTAGCGAGGATTGCGGGAGTCAAACCTGAGGCTAAGTTCGCGCTGGCCCTGGCCTTCGATTATGGCTGGACCACGAACATTCCACTTGAATATTTTTTGAATGAAGACTCGCTCCTTGCCTGGTCACACGACGGCGCGCCCATCCCACCGGAACATGGTGGCCCAGTGCGTCTGATCATCCCCCAACTCTACGCCTGGAAGTCGGCCAAGTGGATCAAGGGCGTGCGCTTTCTCGAACAGGATCAAGCCGGCTTCTGGGAAGAGGGCGGCTATCACATGCGCGGCGTTCCCTGGGGTCCCGGCGATGGGGAAAGATTCAGGTGGTCGTAACCCGGCTCGCGCTTCGTCATCGCATTGGTTTCCTGCAAATTCGCCCCCTACCACCAGTTGTCGCCGGGATTGCGAGCGACAGCTTAACCTCGGGAGGAGATAGAAAGATGAAAAGTAATTTCGTTCGCTTATTCGTGGTGCTTGGCCTTGTCGCATTGACACCGCAGATGTCACCCGCGGTGTCTGCAGTTGGGACTGGACAGAACTCAAATTCATCCATGATGGGAGAGTCGATGAGGGCTCAACCCGGGCGGCAACGCCGCTCGTCTCGCTGCACTAGCCGTTGCTCATGGAGTTACCGCTCATGCCTTCGGGGCGCTGGAAATAATCGAGGAAGACGACGCGCCTGCGCAGTGAGATATCGAAACTGCCTTAGACACTGTTCACGTTAGTCAAAATCCAAAAGCGAGGGCGTGGTTCGCGCCAAAACGGATCACGCCCCTCCGGTTCATCAGTGAATAATTCTCTTGTACGCAGCCACATTTCTGTTTCCTCAAAGGAAGCCGCGATTCCGAAAGACGCTGCGGGCATCGTTCTGCTGCGTCACAATACCGACCCTCACGAACCTGAAGTTTTCCTGGTTAAACGCAACGAGAAGCTCGCATTTCTTGGTGGCTTCTATGCCTTTCCAGGCGGGCAGTTTGACGCAAACGATGCGGAGGCACCGGTTGAAAATTGCGCCGATGCCGCCACTCGCGTGGCAATCAGCTGCGCTGCTCGCGAGACGTTTGAAGAAACCGGCGTGCTGCTGGCGCGCGGCGGTCAAACACTAACCACAGGCCAGCGTGCGTCGCTGCACGACGATCTCCAGTCAGCCAGGATGGCCTGGCCCGACCTGTTGAAACATTACAACCTGCACCTCGACGCGAATGATTTTACTTTTGTCGGCCGCTGGGTCACGCCGCCATTCAGCGCCCGTCGCTTCGACACCTGGTTCTTTCTGGTCACGTGTCCATTAAAGCAACAACCAAGCGTGGTTAAGGGAGAGCTTGAATCCGGCCAATGGGTCTCGGCCAAAATCGCGCATGAACGTTGGCAACGATCGGAATTGCTCGCGGTGCCGCCGACACTACACGCGCTGAAAACTCTGGCTGGCGGCCTTACTGATGATCTGGTAGATCGATTTTTGTCTGTGCCTCACGCCCACAGCGAACCCGTGCGGCGCATTGAGTTTCGACCAAATTACATTTGTTTTCCGGTGCGCACCCCAACGAAGCCGCCGGCCACACACACAAATTGCTATTTGATATACACGTCAAAGGTCGTGCTGGTAATTGATCCCGGTTCGCCCTATGAAGACGAACAGCAAGCGCTCGCTGCCTGCGTGGACGCTTTAGTTGCGGAAGGTCGAAGCGTGGCGATGATTCTGCTGACTCACGTGCATCCGGATCATATCGGAGGGGTCAACGCCTTGCAGTCGCATCTCGGAAACGAGGTCAACGTAGCGGCGCACAAGTTAACCTCCGCCGGTTTGCCCCACGACATTCGCGCAGACGTTTTACTTGACGACGAAGAGACCATCGAACTCGAAGGCGAACCGCGACTTGCTCTGCGCGTGATGCACACACCCGGGCATGCGCGCGGTCATCTTTGTCTCTACGAGTCCGGCACGGGCACTCTAATTTCAGGAGACAACATTGTGGGACTCGGGTCGGTCTTAATCGATCCGCCAGAGGGAAATATGCGGGACTATCTTCGTTCACTCGAGCGCATGCGCGCGTTGCCAAATCTGTCTGTGATTTTTGGTGGCCACGGGCCCGCGATTGCCAATCCTTATGCAAAGATCGATGAGTACATTTCTCACCGGCTGGATCGTGAACAAAGGATCCTGGAGGCAATTCGCGAAGGCGCCTCGACGCCGAAAGAGATCGTCGCGCGTGTCTACACCGATGTTAATCCGAAGGCGCACGCAATGGCTGAACGCGCGGTGCTGGCCCACCTGGAGAAACTTGAAACTGATACGTTAGTGACACGCGGTTCAGAAGGCGAATGCCTGATTGCCAACTCCCCACACCTTCGTTAGCATTCACTTATGAAACGTTATCCCTTTTTAATCGCGATCATTTTCCTGCTGTGCTCAGTTGCTCCTCTATTACACGCGCAGCAATTCACAGGCCCGGAAGATGCCACCGTCAGCGGCGGTGTTTACACCAATCGGTTCTTTGGTTTCTCAGTTACTTATCCTAAGGATTGGGTCGTTCACGGAGATGCCACGAACGTCCGGCTCAGGGAAATTGGCAAGGAGCGTGCGGCCAGCACCGGCGCCATGTCAGCTGCATCAAGCGAAGTCGTGTTAAGAAACACTTACCAGCTCCTGACCACATTTCAATATCCGATGGGCGCAGCCGTCGAAGTGAATCCAGGATTCATGCTGGTGGCGGAAAAAGTGAGCCACGCGCCGGCAATCGTCACCGGGCGCGACTACCTGCTTCACGTTCGTCCGCTGATGCTGAAAACCGGGGTTGTTCCCGTTGGTGAACCAGTCGAACTTACGCTCGCGGGCCGCAACTTTTTCCGGCAGGACTCGCGCATGGAAATCAGCGGGACCTCGATAGAGCAAACGATCATCATCACTGTGACCCAGGGCTTTGCGCTCGCGTTTATTTTGAGCGGAAAGGATCAAGCCTCGATGAATGAAATGATCAAGGCAGTGGCAACGCTTAAGTTTGACTCTACCTTACCGACATCTAAAAAACCGATTGGCACACCTAAACCAGGAGCACGCCCCCGTCCTTAGCTCGCCTTGTTAGGGCCTTTAAGTTCGAAGTATTAAGATTGATTTAGTCAGTCTGGCATCGTCAATTCGCTAGAGATGTCTTCAAAGGCAGCCGTCGTTTTATTCACGAGGTTCTTATGCAATCAAACACTCTGGGCAAACTTAAGGAGAGCGGCTACCGGAGCGTCTCGGTAAAAGACGAGCTTCGCGCCAACCTGATTAAGAAACTGCGCTCCGGCGAAAAACTGTTTCCCGGGATTGTCGGCTACGATGAGACCGTTGTGCCTCAACTCGTCAACGCAATTCTGGCGAAGCACAACGTGATCCTCCTGGGTTTGCGCGGTCAGGCCAAGAGCAGGATCATTCGCGGGCTCACCGACCTGCTGGATAACGAGATTCCGATCGTCGCCGGGTCCGAAATCAATGACGATCCGCTCAAGCCGATATCTGCTTACGGGCGGCAGACTGTCGAGCTTCACGCCGAAGCGACTCCGATCTCATGGGTTGGTCGCGACGCGCGATTTGTAGAAAAGCTCGCCACCCCGGATGTGACGGTCGCCGACATCATTGGCGACGTCGATCCGATCAAAGCCGCGAAGGGCGGACATTTGTTGAGCGACGAGCTGACGATCCACTACGGATTATTGCCACGCGCCAATCGCGGCATCTTCGCCATCAACGAACTCCCCGATCTTGCCGGTAAGATTCAAGTCGGGCTTTTCAATATCATGCAGGAAGGCGACGTGCAGATTAAGGGATACCCGATTCGCCTGCCTCTCGATGTGATGCTGGTGTTTTCTGCAAACCCGGAAGACTACACCGCGCGCGGAAAGATCATTACGCCACTGAAGGATCGCATCGGCACTGAAATCCTGACGCACTACCCAGCGGAGCTGCAGACGGGCGTCGAAATCACGCGGCAGGAAGCATGGGTTGATCGTGAGGGACTGGGGAGTCGCGTCCAAATCCCTACATTTCTGCGTGAAACGGTTGAACAGATTGCTTTCGAAGCGCGCGATGACAGCCGCGTTGATAAGCACTCCGGAGTTTCTCAGCGGATGCCCATTACGATCATCGAGTCGATGGTGTCGAATGCCGAGCGTCGCGCAATTCTAAACGGTGAGGAAGAAATCGTGACGCGCATCTCAGATGTCTACGCCGCGGTGCCTTCAATGACCGGCAAAATGGAACTTGAATATGAAGGTGAGCAGATTGGCGCCAATCGCATCGCGAAGGACCTAATAAAGCGCGCGGCCGGAGAAATCTTCGAAGGCTATTTCGTCGGCATTGATTTTTCTGCGACCGTGCAGTGGTTCGATGGCGGAAATAATCTGCGACTTGCTGATAGTGCGTCGGCAAAGGAATGTAAGACGCTGCTCGATGCCTTACCTGAGTTGATCGACACCGCGCTTATTCCGTTTGACTTCAAAAAGACGGACACCGGCCAACTGGTCGCGGCCTGCGAATTTGTTCTTGAAGGTTTGTATGCTCAAAACAAAATTAGTCGAAACGAAGAGGGCGGCTACACGGCGGTGACGAAAGCCAAAAAGGATCGCCGCGGAATGATTTACGACGATCTGACGGAAACGAGCAAATACAGCTAGTGCATTGCCCATTGCCGATTTTCGATTGCCAATTTGGCGGTCGATGTAATCAATCGGCAATCAGCAATCGGCAATTGGAAATAGGCAGTGAAATTCACCCGCTACTCAAAATTCAAGGGCCTCGACATCTCCGGTATCAACCTCGGCGACTTGATGGAGAGTTTGTCCGACTCCCTGCTCGACTCTGGTTACGACGACGATTACTACTGGACGCGTGAGCGGCGCCCGCAGGACACGTCTCTGGATTCACTGCGTCGCGCATTATTGCAGGCCCTCATGGAGCAGGGGTTGATCGATGACCGCCAGGTTCAGGAAATGCTGGCCAACAATGAAGACAAGTTCAAAGGGTCGTTGTTGGAAGAGACGCTCAACCAGTTGATCGAGCGACTAGTGGAAGAAGGATATCTCACGCTCAAAGAGGAACCACCACCCAGGCCGGGTCAGCAACGCGGACCCGGGGGTATCGCACGGCCAGAAATCTCAGAGCCCTTACATCGCAACGTAAAGTTTGAGGTCACCGAAAAAGGTCTCGACTTCCTCGGCTATAAGACTCTGCGGAACCTGCTCGGCAGTTTGGGCAAAAGCGCGATCGGACGTCATGACACCGCATATCTTTCCACCGGTGTGGAAGCGGCCGCGGCGAGTAAGCTTTACGAGTTTGGCGACACCATTAACCTCGATGTGAACACTACACTTTTGTCAGCGATCCAGCGTGAAGGTTTGAGCGTCCCACTCAATCTGGAATACAGCGACCTGCACGTTCATCAGTGTGACTATCAATCGTCATGCGCCACCGTCGTGATGCTCGACTGTTCCCACTCAATGATTCTTTATGGCGAAGACAGATTCACCCCGGCGAAGAAAGTGGCCCTCGCTCTGGCCCATCTGGTTCGCACGCAGTATCCGGGCGACTCACTCGGGATCGTACTCTTCCATGATTCAGCCGAAGAATTGCCGCTGGCCAAACTCGCCACGACGCAAGTTGGTCCGTATCACACCAACACTGCCGAAGGTCTTCGACTCGCACGGCGGATTTTGCAGTCGCAACGCAAAGAGATGAAACAGATCGTTATGGTGACAGATGGAAAACCGACCGCTTGCTTTGTGGAAGGCGTAGGACAGACTTTCCAGTCTGTCCAATCAAAACGCAGAGACGCTCGGGGCAAAGGTGAGACCGGCAGGAATGCCGGTGCAACTCGCCGGCTATACAAGAATTCGATGGGTGGTGATCCATTTGTGATGGCGGAAACGTTCAAAGAGGTCCAGGCTTGCCGCAAAGCCGGTATAATGATCAATACGTTTATGTTGGCCAGCGACTTTTACCTGGTGGAGTTTGTGAAACAGATGTCAGCCATGACCAACGGCAAAGCGTATTTTGCAAACCCCGGCAATCTTTCACAGTTTGTGCTCATCGATTTTCTGAGGCGACGGACCAGCCGGGTCAGGTAAGACGTTAGGCTCTAGAGATCAAAGCAACTGATAGAGAAGCCAGTCCTTTCATCCTGCTAATCCAATGACAAGGAGCGCGTGTGAATCGCGCAGCTGAGTGCCCGCAATGGAATCTGCATCGTCGGCTAAATCTTCGCGAAGACAGCGTCTGCGCAAACTTACGCCGTATCTGATTCTCGCGGCCGGCCTCCTCTTTACACTGATTGTTTCTTACCGGCTGGCGAAAATTGCCGAAGCGGAGGACCGCGCGCGGTTCCAGGTGTTAGTAAAGGAAGTTCACGCGAGCACCGAAAGTAGACTGGAAAACTATACGGCGGTGTTGCGCGCCGGGGCAGCGTTCTTTTCCGGCAGTGAAGATGTCACCGAAGCGGAGTTCAGGACTTTTGTAAACCAGTTGGGACTCGCCGAGCATTACCCCGGTGTGCAGGGGATGGGATTCTCCTTGCGGCTTAAGCCTGAAGATCGGGCTCCGTTGGTCGCAAAAAGGAGACGAGAAGGCGCGGATAGTTTTCAGTTGTCGCCTGAATCCCAAAGAGACGAATCTCACGCAATCGTTTATCTCGAACCCCAGGAACCTCGCAACCGAGCCGGACTCGGTTTTGATATGACGGTTGAAACCACTCGACGCGAGCCGATGGAACGGGCTCGTGCCACCGGTGCGCCCGCAGCCTCGGGACGAGTGATCTTATTCAAAAGGGTTGACCCGCAAGCCGCGCAACAGGGTTTTTTGATTTATGTTCCTGTCTACGGGAAGGGACAGCAGCCCACAAACGCAGGTGAACGCTGGGACGCGCTCTTCGGTTTTGTTTTCAGTGCATTTCGAGCTGACGATTTCTTTCGTGGAATCGTCACCGGCACGATCTACGAAAACATTGATTTCCAGATCTATGACGGTTTGACTCAGACGCCGGAGAACCTGATTCATCGTTCGACTCAGCAGCCGGCGACCGGCGCTTTTCAGCCCCGATTTGCGGCGGTTACTAACATGAAAGTTGCAGGCCGTCCCTGGACCATCAACTCCTCGAGTACACCTGCGTTTGACTCGGCGCGCACCAAAAGTTGGGTTCCATATACCCTGAGCGCCGGAATACTCATCAGCTTGCTCTTCTTTGCTGTAACTCGCTCGCAAATCCGCGCTCGTGCCAAAGCGGAATTGTCTGAAGAAGAAGTGCGCGAATCGGAAGCTAAAGCCCGACAGATTCTGGCCGAGCGTGAGCGCGCGGAGGCAGCGGTCAATGAAAGTGAAGAGCGTTATCGCGAACTCGTCGAGAATGCCAACGACGTGGTTTTTAGTCTCGACCTGGCCGGCAATGTGACATCCATAAACAGAGCGGTCGAGTCGCTCACTGGCTATTCCCAAAGCGAGTTTTTGCAAATGAACATGGACGATTTTCTGACTCCCAACTCGGTGAAAACCGCACAGATCATGACGCAGCGCAAACTGGCGGGCGAGGAGCGAACAAGTTATGAAGTGGATGTCATAGCTAAAGATGGCCACACTTTCACGCTCGAAATCAGCAGTCGTTTGTCGGTTAGTGATGGCAAACCCAACGGAATTCAAGGAGTCGCTCGCGATATTACCAATCGGAGGCTGGCCGAGGAGGCGTTGCGCGAAGCGGATCAGCGCGCCCTTTCGGAGTATGAACGGCTGCTGGAAAAAGTCGCCAAGCTGGCGCAGATCCTGGGGACCGCCAGAGACCTGCCGGTAATTTTTTCCGGTTTGAAAGAGTTTGCCCTGTTGTCAGTTCCCTGCGATGGGCTGTTTGTTTCGCTTTACGATCCAGTTCGAAATGTGCGGACGGCTTGTTACGGATGGGCCGATGGCGAGGATCTAGACACGTCAGAGTTTCCGCCTATGCCGGTGACGGCCACCGGCCCTAATAGCCGCGCAGTCCGGACAAATGAGGTGGTAATCACAAACGATTACATGGCGGAAACGCGCGGCCATCCTGCGGTGCTGGTCGGACCTGACAATGGGCTCAGGCCGCAGTCGTCGCTTTCAGCGCCAATGGCGGTGATGGGCCGAATCATTGGAACGATAGAAGTGCAGACTTATGAACCGGCAGCCTACCGCGAGGAACATGTAACCGCTATGCGCCTGGCGGCAAACCTGGCGGCCGTTGCGATTGAAAATGTTGGACTGCTCGAACGCGAGAGCACGGCCCGCGCCAGCGCGGAAGAGTCGAACCGGCTCAAAGACGAGTTTCTCGCTACAGTCTCGCACGAACTCCGAACCCCGCTTACTGCCATTCTTGGATGGGCCAGGATGCTGGAAAGTGGTGGGATTGAAAGTGACATGGCCCGGCGGGCCGTTGAAACGATCATGCGCAATGCCAAAGCGCAGGCGCAAATCATCGAAGACATTCTTGACGTCTCGCGAATTATTACCGGCAAACTTGCGCTCGATCTGCGTCCGGTCCAGCTTGAGTCTCTTCTGGAAGCGGCGGTCAACGTTGTGCGTCCCACGGCCGAAGCAAAGGGAATTAATGTTGAAGTAGATTTGGGAGGCGAACCGGTTTCAGTTTCCGGCGACCAGGATAGGTTGCAACAAGTGTTTTGGAATCTGTTTTCCAATGCCGTGAAGTTCACGCCGGCCGGCGGAAAAGTTTCCGTCAAACTCAGAAGAACACCTGCTGAAGCGGAAATTGAAGTGACCGATACCGGTCAGGGCATCTCCAAAACTTTTCTGCCGTTTGTTTTCGATCGCTTTCGCCAGGCGGACAGTACCTCAACCAGACAACACGGCGGACTGGGGTTGGGTCTGGCCATCGCCCGTCATCTGGTAGAAATTCACGGCGGCAAAGTGGAAGCGAGCAGCGACGGCGCAGGCAAAGGATCGAGTTTCACCGTACGCTTGCCGCTCGCCGGTGTAATCGCAATACCTGTTGACGAGCCGCCGGCTGAAGCGGAAAGCAAAGAGCCTTTGAAACTACAATTGTCTGGAATAGACGTTTTGATAGTGGACGATGACGACGATACGCTGGAACTGCTCAAGGCAGCGCTGACCCAGCGCGGCGCAAACGTGACGGCGGTGTCATCAGCCGACGAGTGTCTGGAGGCGATAAAAGCGTTTCGACCGCACGTGCTGATTTCTGATATTGCGATGCCGGATCAGGATGGGTACGAATTGATCCGCAAGGTGATCGGGCTCAACCTGCAGCCACGAATCCCATCCATCGCGATCACCGCCTATGCCCAGGAAGAAGACAGAGAGCGTGCGCTGGCCGCCGGTTACAATCATTACCTGGCAAAGCCGGTTGAACTAGCTGAGTTTATTTCGACAGTGGCGGAAGCCGCGAGAAACGGCTTTGCATCCCCTTCTCTTTGGGAAGGGGAACGAGGGGAAGGGTCTACACTAACGTAATACCCTCTCCCCGTCCCTCTCCCAAAAGGGAGAGGGAGATCAGTCAATCTCTCTATGCCTAAGAAATACACTATCGATGAACGCGTGCGCTGGGGCGACGTCGATGCGGCGCGCATCATTTTCTATGGCGCTTACATTCGCTTCTTCGAGTTTGCCGAGACGGAACTGTTTCGCGCCGTCGGTTTGCCCTACAGTGTGATGTTTGACGAACTGGACGTGTGGCTACCGCGCGTTCACCTGGAGTGTGACTTTCATCACGCGGCGCAACTCGATGACTTGCTCGAGGTTTCTGTCTACGTCGGGCGGTTTGGCAACAAGTCTATGCGTTTGGATTTTGAGGTTCGCCGCAAGGGAGAGGATCTGGTGATTGCCAAGGCGCATTTCGTGCTCGCCTCGGTACGGCGCGACACGTTTGAGACGGTGCCGATTCCGGATGAACTAAGACAACGCCTGGCGCCCTATACTGAAGTTGCCGGAGTATGATCCTCGAACAAGATGAACGACACGCTATCCAATCCGAACGAGCAAACGCTCGACGAGCGAAACGTCGAGGCGAATCCTATCGTGCTTTTCAAGCGTTGGTTTGATGCGGCGCTCGCCTCCGGCTCGCGTCTTCCCGAAACCATGACCCTGGCCACAGCTTCGAAAGATGGCAACCCTTCAGCGCGCATGGTCCTGTTGAAGGGCGTAGACGACGACGGTTTTGTTTTCTATACCAACTACAACAGCGCCAAGGCGCGGCAACTGGAAGAGAACCCGCGTGCGGCGCTCGTCTTTTATTGGGTCCAACTGGATCGTCAGGTCCGTGTCGAGGGGCGTGTCGATCGAGTAACGGACGCGGAATCGGATGAGTATTTTCAAAGCCGGCCACGCGAGAGTCAGCTGGGCGCGCTCGCTTCGCCGCAAAGTGAAATCGTCGCCGACCGCGCGGTACTGGAGCAGCGTTTTCGAGAACTGGAAGAGCTCTACCGCGATCGTGAAGTTGAGCGGCCCGGGCATTGGGGCGGTTATCGACTGCGGCCGAGGCGAATCGAATTTTGGCAGAATCGCTCGGGCCGCCTTCACGATCGAATTCTGTACGAACGGCAGGTGGATGAAACATGGTCCATCAGCCGCCTGGCGCCATAGCCCCGCGCTAACTTCTGACCTTCCGCTAACCGACTATTACGCTTGGGCTCTGCCCGGCCTGGGGGCGGAGCCCCTGAAGTTAGAAATATCGCTGCCGGTGGGGCACAGGCGCCACCGCACATCAGTCGGCACAGCCAGAAGCTTTATTCCATCGCTAAACTGCGTTCGGTCACAGCGGCCGCAAAGCGCTGCGCGCCAGTTTCTTTTTCAGATTGACGTAGCCCTGTTCCCCCGCGACAAGATCGCCCAGCACTCGCTGAATTCCGCGATGCCCGCGCGCAAACTTGATCATTCGCTCCGTAAACGGCGCGCCCCAGAAGTTTCCATAAAACCTTCGCCGCATTTGTGAAGCGCGCCGCAGTTCCGCGCCAAAGTCTGCGCGCCAGCGCTGCTCGTATTCCTCAGGTCGTCCTGCCAGGAAAGCTTCAGAAAACAGCTCGCCCGAGCGCAGCGCATAATAAATTCCCTCGCCCGTGACCGGATCCGCAAAGCCGGCGGCATCACCAAGCAGGGCCCAGGCTTCGCCGCTTGTGCGTCTGCGATCCCAGCTTGCCGGGGCCAGCCCGGGAATTCGCGCCGCGTATCGTTCAGCGGTAGCGCGCAATTCTCTTTCAATGGCCGCAGCACGAGGCTCAGTTGAGTTTTCCCAAAATCTGGCTTTACTGTTTTCGCGCTGGCGGTAGTAATCGATCATGAACTGCCACAAGAGGTCGTCAAGGGCCTTATGTATAAAGGCCTCCTGCGTGGTCGCAATGCCAAACGAGATGTGATCAGGTCGCGGGAAGGCCCACGCGTAGCCAATGAAACCAGGAAGAAAGGCGACCACGGTCGGAGCTTCGCCGTTGGTTGGCAAAGGCGTGCGATAGCCGAAAGCGACTTCCATGTCAGACGGAGGCAGCGGTCCCGCCAGCTTCTTACCAATCGCGCTGCTGGCCCCATCAGCGCCGACCAGGAGTTTCCCCGACCATTCCGAGGCACCATCGGTACTCGACCCGCGCAACTTCCAACCGTCGTCAGTTTTCTTAACACCGTTCGCCGAAATCTTTTCAAAGAAGACTTGGGCGCCGGCATCGCGCGCGCGATCGCGAAGATACGAATCAAACGCGATTCTCGAATAGATCGCGAAGGGTTCGTCAAGTTTTAGATGCAAGCGTTTTCCGGAAGGCGCGTATAGATCCAGCTCATCGATCGTGCGGCCCACCGCGCGTAGAAGATGCGGCCAGGCTTTCAGCGCTTTCGACGTAACTCCACCGCCGCAGGGTTTAGCGACGCCCTCAGGCCGGCCGTCAAACAAAGCTACGCGCGCGCCACCTCGCGCGAGACGCTCGGCGGCAAACGAGCCCGCCGGCCCAGCGCCAACAATCAGCACATCAAACTCTTCGCTCATAAACTTTGGCTACCAATTGTAGACATTCATCATATGCCAAAACTGATCCACGAAATAACACCAATTCGCACTAACTGGATGTTAGCGTTCTCGTGAATTTCGTGGATCCATTCTTTTCCACCTTAACCGCCCATTGTTATCAGGGCAAAATCGATTTCCCCAACCAAGCGGCGAGGCGTAACATTGAGGACAACACCATGGAAAACGCCATCGGAACAGATAGCGCCATAGTTTTCAGCGGCATTGCCCCACATCCGCCGATCATGGTTCCTGAGGTTGGCGGCGACGCGTGCGGTGAAGTTACTGGCTCAATCGAGGCGATGGCGGAATTCACGAATCGCATCATTAAAGCCGGCGCAGAAACCGTTGTACTCATTTCTCCTCACGCGCCGCTGGATGCTCGTGCGTTTGTTGCTTACCCCGGGCCGCTGCTCTTTGGCAGCTTCGCAAAATTTCGCGCTCCGCTAACTCAGTTCAGTTTTGAGTTGGATCAACCACTACTCGACGCCATCACCACCGCTGCAAATCAGAATGAGTTTGACGTGGTGATAGTCGACGAAGCGGAGCTCGATCATGGCGCGGCCGTGCCGCTCTATTTTCTTGATCGCAATGGATGGAACGGTCGAGTTGTCGTTCTCGGTTACAGTTTTCTTCCCAACGAGGATCACCTGGACTTTGGCGCCAGCATTAGAAAAGCGGTGGACAAGCTCGGGCGGCCAGTGGCCTTGGTGGCCAGCGGCGATTTGAGCCATCGTTTGAAACCAAATGCACCGGCAGGCTACAACCCTGAAGCGCATGCCTTCGATGAACAAGTGGTTGAGTCGCTGCGGCATAACTCGCCGCAGGAGATCGCCGATACAGATCATGAATTGCGCCGGATGGCAGGCGAATGTGGCTTTCGCTCGATGCTGGTGGCGTTGGGGGCAATTCGTGGCCTGCAACATGACTGTGATGTCCTGCATTACGAAGCGCCGTTCGGGGTGGGATATCTGGTCGCTCAACTGACGAACATCAATGCTTCGGAACCGGCTGAAGCCAACGTCAGCAGCCAAGATGCCTGCGCTCCCAGCCCAGACGCTCTCAGCTTACCTGCGCTCGCGCGCGAGGCGGTTGAGACCTTTGTGAGGACTGGAAAGCAGATCGCTCCGCCAGCAAGCCCGAGTGGAATTCTGACAAGCCGCGCGGCATGTTTCGTGACTATCAGATCAAAGTCTTCGGGAGACTTGCGGGGTTGCATTGGAACTGTTGAACCGACAAAAGGAGCGCTCGCTGAGGAATTGATCGCAAACGCGATCAAAGCGGCGACGCACGATCCGCGATTCGGGCCGGTATCGCCGGACGAGTTACCCCGTTTGCGTTATTCGGTTGATGTGTTGTCACCGCCGGAGCCTGCCACCTTTGATGATTTGGATCCTAAGGTTTACGGATTGATCGTCGAAGACGAAAAGCGCGAGTTGCGCGGTTTGTTGCTGCCGGATATCGAAGGCGTAGAGACCGCCTCCACGCAAGTTGAAATCGCGTCACGCAAAGCCGGAATCCCACCTGGAACACCGCTACGATTCTTTCGTTTTCGCGTCGATCGCTATCGTGAAAAGTAGCCAACGCTCCTTCATACCTCCGGACTCGGTAAATTGTTCGCCGTAGAATTGCCTCGCGCCGTCGCGCCGCGGAGTTCGGCCGGAAAAATCTGCGTTGAATGATAGTTTTCGAGCTCAATCCCCGCCTTACCAGTTGAACGACATCTACCTGAGGCCTAATTCACTGATAAAACCACTCCCCCTAACTCGCTAGTCACCCTATGCGCGTTTTGACGCCATCGAGCGCGCCCTACGTAGGAGGTAACCAATGCTCTCACAAAGTAGTAGAAATTTGCTTCGGGCTGCCATCGTCGCCGGCGTCGTCGCGGCGGCAGCTGTCGTTTCCAACCATCCAGGAAGTGACGTGTCCGTGCGTGCTGAACAGCAGCCGGCATCGTCACCGCCGGCCTATACGTTGTTTGAGAGCAGCCAGGTCCGACCGCTGGCGCTCTCACCTGATCGCAGTCAGCTCTTTGCCGTGAACACTCCGGACGGACGGCTGGAAGTCTTCGACGTCAGTTCAGGAGGGCTATCCCATCGAACCTCTATTCCGGTCGGAGTGGAACCCGTATCCGTCGCTGCACGGACCGATTCGGAGGTCTGGGTAGTTAACCATCTTTCTGACAGCATCAGCATCGTTAACGTCGATAGACAACAGCCAAATCGCGTCGTTCGTACTCTGCTCGTGGGCGACGAACCGCGCGATATCGTGTTTGCTGGTCCGCAAAAACGCCGCGCCTTCATAACCACTGCGCACCGTGGGCAGAACAGCCCGATTAATCCGCAACTTACAACTCCGGGCGTTGGACGCGCCGACGTTTGGGTTTTTGACGCCCTCAGCCTCGGCAATTCACTGGGCGGTTCGCCGCTCACGATCATCACGCTCTTTTCGGACACACCGCGCGCTCTCGCCGCCACACCCGATGGCAATAAGGTCTACGTCGCCGCCCACGCATCCGGCAACCGGACCACCACCGTCCACGAAGCCTTTGTTCCACATGGCGGCGAAGCAGCAGGAGGAACCCCGGCACCGAACACGAATCACGCTGGGATCCACCACCTGCCCACGGGGCTAATCGTAAAGTTCAACGGCACACACTGGGTTGACGAACTAGGTCGCAGTTGGGACGACGGCATCAAGTTCAGCTTGCCTGACAAAGATGTCTTTGTGATCAACGCGATGGCCGGCACCCCCAAACCGTTTCCCGGCCCGAACGGATTTTTTTCCGGAGTAGGCACGATTCTCTACAACATGGTAGTCAATCCGGCGAACGGAAAAGTCTACGTGACGAACACCGAGTCGCTGAATGAGAACCGGTTTTCCGGTCCGGGCAACTTCGCGCACAAGACCGTGCAAGGACACTTTGCTGAAAACCGAATTACGGTACTCAAGCCCGGCCCGCAAACTGTTACACCACGACACTTGAATCGTCACATCAATTTCGGCGCCTGTTGCGCCGCCATACCGAATCAGGAAAACGAACAAAGCCTCGCTCTGCCGCAGGAAATGGCGATCAGCTCTGATGGAAAAACGCTGTACGTCGCCGCGATGGGGTCCGACAAGATCGGGGTGTTCAGCACTGCGGCAATCGAACAGAATACGTTCACTCCGGCCAACAGCTCTCGAATCTCTGTCAGCGGTGGCGGACCCACAGGCCTGGTGCTGGATGAATCCCGCGAACGCATCTACTCATTAACCCGGTTCGACAACGCCATATCAATCATCGACACTGCCAGTAGAACTGAGATCGCCCACATGACGATGTTCAATCCCGAGCCGGCCAGTGTCACGGTTGGGCGCCGATTCCTTTATGACGCAGCGCGCACTTCGAGTCATGGCGATTCATCATGTGCCACCTGCCACGTCTCAGGCGATACGGATCACCTGGCGTGGGATTTGGGCGATCCTGATGGAGACGTACAGGCGACGCCCGGACCGTTTCGCTTCATCTTCGATCCAACCACCGTTGATCTTCATCCCATGAAAGGACCGATGGTTACACAGAGCCTGCGTGGGATGGCGAACCACGGCCCGATGCATTGGCGTGGAGATCGAACCGGTGGGTTTAGTGAGGCGAGCGCACAACCAGACAGCGGATCATTTGATGAAGAGGCAGCATTCCGTCAGTTCAATGAGGCTTTCGTTGGACTGCTCGGACGGTCTGGCCAAATCGCCCCCGCGGACATGGAGGCCTTCACCGATTTCGCATTGCAGATCACCTATCCACCCAATCCGATTAGGGCGCTTGATAACTCACTAACTGCGGACCAGGCGGCGGGTCGCGATATGTATTTCAATAAACCCGCCACCATCGGCCTGAAATGCAACTTCTGCCACGTGCTGGACCCAACCGCCAACGCCGAGTTTGGTGTCAGCCGTCCCGGGTTCTTTGGAACAGACGGCACGTATGTGGGCGGGGAGTTACCCCAAACGCTTAAGATTCCACAGCTGCGCAATCTTTATCAGAAAGTTGGGATGTTTGGCTTTCCCCGCCATGTTCTTCTCAATCCCGATCACAGCGATGCGCACACGGGAGATCAAATTCGTGGTTTTGGATTCATTCATAGCGGCGCAATAGGTTCTCCCTTCCAGTTTCTCAGCGCGCTCGGGTTTGTGTTTGACGATGTCATCTTTCCAAACCCGGATGGATTTCCGCGCGATCAACAGGGAATTCTGGAGCGTCGCCAGGTGGAGGCTTTTCTGATGGCCTACGATTCAAACATGGCGCCGATTGTCGGGCAGCAGGTAACGCTGCGGCACGATAACTCCGCCGTCAGCGGCCCCCGCTTCAACCTCCTGCTCGCGCGCGCTCAGAGTGGGGAGTGTGATCTGGTAGTTCACGGCTGGATGTTGGGCGAGCGACGCGGGTACGTCTTCAGTAGTGGACAATTCCTGCGCGACCGCGCTAGCCTGCCGCCCTTGTCACCATCAGCCCTGAAGTTGCTCGCGATGTTGCCAGGTCAGGAACTCACTGGCACCTGCGTTCCCCCCGGTTCCGGAACCCGCATGGGAATTGACCGTGATCTGGATGGAACACTTAATGGAGACGAATGAACTGAGGAAGGCGAAGTTGAGGAGCCAAGCCTTCCGACACAAAGAGGAACAGGCACTTCTGTCTGTTCCTCTTTGGTTACTCTAGCAACAGAAATGGACAGGCAGGAATGCCTGTCCTACGAGTTAGACGTCGAGGTTCCGAACATTCAGTGCGTTGTCCTCGATGAATCTACGTCGAGGCTCGACTTCGTCGCCCATCAGTTTTGTGAAGATTTCGTCGGTCTCAACGGTGTCGTCGATTCTCACCTGTAACAACGTGCGCTTCTCCGGGTTCATTGTAGTTTCCCACAGTTGCTCCGGATTCATTTCTCCAAGGCCCTTGTAGCGCTGGATGGATAAATCCTTTTTCGCAGCCCCCAGCACTCTTTCGAGCAATTCCTCACGCGTGGAAATCTCTTCGCTGGCTCCATTTGTGCCAATAATAAAAGGCGCTGCCAGCTTATCTTCAAGCAACATGTATAGCTCTACGGCTTTTTGAAACTCAACAAAGCCCGCAAAGTTTAGGTCGACTGAGAGATTCAAACCGGAAGTTGTGGTTACTTCAAACTTAGACAACCCATGCTCGTCATCCGCTGATATCTCTGGGACGAAACCTGCCTCGTCGAGTGCTTTATAAACCTTGGCCATCAGGTCGGCACTCTGAAATACATTGCGCATCTTGGTGCCTTCTTTGCGCAGCACGCCCTTCTTTCCCGCAAATGCCTTCAGTAGCGTTTCCAACAAATGCGAATCGCCACCCAACCGCCGCGCGGCGCGCTCGCTGTAGCTTTTCAGATCCACAAGATCTTCCAGCGACCCAGCCAACTCTTTGCCTTCAATATTCTGATTGGCGCCAACCGACTTCACGGTCATGTCCGCAGTAGCCATGCGCATCAGATAACGGACCATCAGGCTCTCATCTTTAATGTATTCCTCTTTCTTACCTCGCTTCACTTTGAACAATGGCGGTTGAGCAATATAAACGTATCCCTGCTCAATCAACTCATGCATCTGACGATAAAAGAACGTCAGCAGGAGCGTCCGAATGTGAGAGCCGTCGACATCTGCGTCAGTCATCAGGATGATCTTGTGATAGCGCAGCTTGGTCGCGTCAAAGTCTTCTTTGCCGATACCGGTACCAAGTGCGGTTATCAGTGCTTTGATCTCGCTATGCCCAAGCATCTTGTCGAAGCGCGCTTTTTCGACGTTGAGAATCTTTCCCTTGAGCGGAAGAATCGCCTGGTTTTTGCGGTCCCGGCCCTGTTTAGCTGAGCCTCCGGCAGAATCACCCTCGACGATGTAGATTTCGGAAAGCGCCGGGTCTTTCTCCTGGCAATCGGCAAGCTTGCCCGGCAACATGGTGGAGCCGAGCACGCCCTTGCGCACGATTTCGCGGGCTTTTCGCGCGGCTTCTCGAGCGCGTGCCGCATCGACTGACTTGCCGACGATTTTCCGAGCGACCGTCGGATTCTGTTCAAGGTATTCGGTCAGGCGTTCATTCAGGAACGACTCGACCGCGCCCTTCACGTCTGAATTGAGTTTACCCTTGGTCTGTCCTTCAAACTGCGGTTGCGGAAGCTTCACGGAAATGACCGCCACCAGACCCTCGCGCACGTCATCGCCGGACAACGAGCCTTTGAAGTTTTTAGCCAACCCGGACGATTGGGCGTAGGCGTTGATGGTCCTGGTAAACGCCGAGCGAAACCCTGACAGATGCGTGCCGCCGTCTACGGTGTTGATGTTGTTGGCAAAGGAATAAACCTTTTCGTCGTAAGCGTCGTTGTACTGAATGGCGACCTCAATCGATAAGGCGTCGCTTTCCTTTTCAAAATAGAGCGGCTTGTCGTGCAGCGTCGTCTTGTTCTTGTTGAGGTGCTTGACGAATTCAGCAATCCCGCCTTTGTAATAAAATTCGTGCGACTTCTCCGGCACTTCGCGTTCGTCTTTGATGGTGATGCGAATGCCTTTGTTGAGGAAGGCCTTCTCGCGCAAGCGCTCGGACAGTTTGTCGAAACTGAAAACTGTGTGGTCAAAGATTTGTGAGTCAGGCTTGAAGGTGATCTTCGTGCCGCGTTTTTTTGTCTTGCCTGTTTGCTCCAAACGGGCGACCGCAATCCCGCGGACGTAATCCTGTTCGTAAGTCTTGGCGTCTCTCCAAATTTCCAGGTGCAACGTCTCAGAAAGAAAGTTGACGCACGAAACGCCTACGCCATGAAGACCGCCAGAAACTTTGTAAGCGTTTGAATCAAACTTGCCGCCCGCGTGAAGTTTGGTCATCACCACCTCGGCGGCTGACTTTCGCTCCTTTTTCATCTCATCGACGGGGATACCGCGGCCGTTGTCGATTACAGTGATCGAATCATCGAGATGGATTGTTACTTCAACGGTGTCGCAGTAGCCGGCCAGCGCTTCATCAATCGAATTGTCCACCACTTCGTAGACCAAATGATGCAAACCGATTTCCCCAGTTGACCCGATGTACATCGCCGGGCGCTTTCGCACAGCTTCCCTGCCCTCCAATACGGCGATTGAAGACGAGTCATACTTTCGGCCCGTTACTGTCGTTCCTGCTGTAGCCAATACGTTCTCCTTAATCGCAAACCTAAACCCATTCTGGCGCTATCCCACAAAGCCGCTTAACGCTATTTCACTGAGGCCGCGACGGTCGAGAAACTGCTTCCGTTCAGATCGACTGGGACGGCTGAGCCTTCGACAATCTCATGTACGTTTGCTTTGGAAAGGAACCCTTCGAGGTGGCTTCTTTTCGACGTGGTAATGAATGTCTGGGTGCGGCCTTCAAGATACTCCAAAAGACGTCTTATTCTCTTTTCATCCAGCTCCGCATCGACATCGTCGACCAGAAAAAGTGGATAATCATCGTGCCAGGAATTATACACGGAAATTGCCGCTAAGTCTAATAGTAACAATGCACTACGCTGCTGTCCGGAACTGCCGTAAACACGCGTTTCCCGGCCTCCCAAATGAATGCTGAGATCGTCCTTGTGGGGCCCGATCAAGGCGCGGCCGGAAGCGACTTCCGCGGGTAAGCGGAGCTGTAAACGCTCCCTCAGCCGGCCTTCGTAGTCGCTGATATCGCCTTTGCCATCGAGGGTGGACGCGTAACCTACGTGCATCTCTGCCGGCTCAAACAAAGTACGTTCTAAGGCCGCGTTGATTCGCTCTGTGTAATCGGTTCGTGCTTTGTGGATCTCTGCGCCGAGTTGAACGAGCTGATCGTTCCAGGGCGCCACCAGGTCAGCCGTTTCTTCCAGCCGCAGTTCGCGCTCGAGCGAGTCTTGCAGGATGCGGTTTTTTTGTTTGATTACTTTGTTGTAGTCGGAGACAGTGTGAACGTACGAGGGTCTTAACGAGAAGACACCGCGATCCAGGAAGTGTCTTCGCGCCTCCGGCATTCCCCTCACCACTTCCAATTGGTCTGCGGTAAAAGCAAAAACCTGCAGGTGGCCCAGATACCTCGCCAGTTGTTCGCGTCTTCCGTTCACCCAGATCGTTTTCGTGTTCTCTTTTAGCGTGATCTGCAGTTCCCGGTGCAGATCGCTGCCTGATGAGACCTGTCCCTGAATAAACCCGGTGGTTTCCCCGAATCGAATCGATTCCTGCAGGCGAGGAGTGCGAAACGACTTGGTTCTTGAGAGGGTGTGAATAGCTTCGAGCCAGTTGGTTTTACCCTGGCCGTTATGACCGTGGATGATGTTTAGCCCCGGTCCCCAGAAGATTTTGCCGTTGAGGTTTCGAAAGTTATTTGCTTCGACAAAATCCAGGATCATCGTGAGATTTTAGCATACGACCTTCTCAGCCGATGCGCTTGTAACCCTGCCGAAGAAAAGGAAAAACGCAAAGAGACTGAAAGGACTTAATCCAGATTTGAATATCAAATCATTGGTGGGTCCCAACCTGTCGGCGAGGTCTGAAGGACGCCCCTAGTCCGATTCGTTGCCGACCAAAAGCAAGCATCGCGACATATCGGGAGCATATAAAATGTAGGTAACTCCGCGGCCCATTTCTACATACGGAACGCTGTCTCCTAATTCCACAACTCGAGCGTGTTTGTAGTCGAAACATTCCTCAAGATATTTCCAATATCCCTCGCGCAAGTCATTTTCAATATAATCGGCGTACCAATAGGGGGGCTTCCAATACGATCTTTTTATTGTCAGCAGCGCGTCTATGTTAGTCATCATTTCTTCGATCGTGCATTCAGAACGCAGCTCGATAGGATTGTAGCTGTCGTATGCTGCACTCACTACGCCTTCGTCAGTCACGCGCTCATCGGTGATTTCAAAAAGGGTCGCTTCCAGAGCAACGTTCAATTCTCCATTTTTGAATACCCGTTGCGCCGCGTTGATGTAGCCTTGGAAACGAGCTATCTGCGAATTCTCTATTCGGATTAATTTGTCCATGCACGAGCTCTCATGTTCAAGGTTCGTATCGTTTGCTTATTCCGACGGAACATCGCTTCATCCGTGCCGTTCCAAGGCGAGGATTATCGCCCGGGTGATAGCCAACATGAACTCTAGAGAATTCGGACAATTTGATGAGGATTCCAGAACGAAGGCGAGGAGAGGCGATTTAGAAGAGATCTAACGTTCAGCCTTTGGGCTAAAGGAATAAATACCACCCTTGCCCACAGCCATAACCAACTTACTTCCTGAAACGCCTCCCAAGGCCGAGAAACTCTCTTCAGTGACGATTCGACTCCAGCTCCTTCCGGCATCATCCGTCTTATAAAGTTGCCCGCGGCCCGTATGAGTGTAAAGTGCCAGCCCACGGCGACCATCAACAAATACGATCTCATTGAAAGAAACGGCATCCGGCCCTACCTTTTCCGAAGGGTAGATAACTTGCCAAGACCGTGCTCCGTTCTCGGTGCGGATGAGGGTAGATCCGCTCAAAGTGGCCCATCCGAGTTGGTCGTCTAACAGGAAAGCATCTCTGACCTCTCGCCGTTCTCCGGCCTCCGAACGCGGGAGATCGGAAAGTGTGTCTCTCCAATCCGCACCACTGTTTCTACTCACTTGAAGACCGGCATCTCCTGAAACCATTCCAAAGGCACCCGAAAATGTAATCTTGGTGAATCTTCCGGCAGATCTTTCCGCGCTTGTATCCTGCCATGTGATCCCGCCATCGGTTGTCTTTGAGACGGCACCGATTAGAACGCGTTTCCGATCATCCGAAAGAGCATTGTTAGGGAGCGTCTCGCCCTTGAACGGCAGTTGATACCGTCCACCGGCAATCCACCCTTGTTCTTCATTATTAAAGTAAACAGCGTGAATCCTCCCATGGTCACCATCAAACTGAGGCGTCTTTAATTGTGTCCAATTACTACCGCCGTCACGAGTTTTGAACAGTCCTCGACTGCTAACAATCCATCCGATCCTTTCGGATAGTAGGAAGGCGTTAAGAATCTGCTCATTTTCGTTCAATTCGACTGTGATCCTTGTCGCCTGATGTTGCTGATCGTAGGCCCAGAGCGACGATGCATTCCAGAGCCAACACCTCATGGCTGGTGCGCAACTCACCGCAGATCCAGCTGTTTGCGAAGCACTTGTGACACTAACGTCCCAATCTGGATCATTGGCGATGAATTCTGACTTCGGTTTAGCGGCAAGATTGGTGCTCCCACCCGTTGCGTTGCGATCACCGGAACCGCAGGATTGACTGAGAAAACAGGCAATTGCAGTAACGAGCACGAGCGCCAGTGCGCGATATTTTAGCTTTTTCATCTCCGCGGATTCCTCCAACCACTTGCTGTCCAATAGGGAAGCCGATCATACGCTCGCGACGTGGGATCCATGCGCATGAAATCCGTATTTGCAGCCCTTTGGTCACCTTGACGGAAAGCTCTTCGCCCGCCGGGTGCGTCGGGTTGAGCAACTCCCCGCCAAAACATAAAATCGTTGCCCGTGCCGTGCCCTTCGTCGAAGATATGATTTAAAGCGTCAATAACGTATCTTGCTCTTTCGCAGTATTCACTGCCGTTATTTCCTAGTTGATTGAGGCGTTGCCAACCGTCGGCGGCTCCAAGAAATGCCCCTCTTTCGTTAACCACATCCGCGTACGAACCGTAATTACCGGAGTTGAATCGGTTAGCCACCACACTAGTCATGTAGTAGGCCTCCTCCCGGAAATCCTGTTCTGTGAGGCGGCGTCCCCCCGCATTGCCTTGTTGCTCTTTTGGGAACTGGTTCCCCATATACCCTGGAGTTCCTTCGCCTAATGCTACGGCTACGCTTGCGCGAGCCCGATCACCTTCAATTTCGACATCGCATGGAGTCGGTCCAGGGTTTGCGGGCGCACCACTACCTCCACCGCCAGGTTTACCCCCGTAACCACCCCATGGATCGCCTCCAAAACAATCCGCCCCAACGCCGCCAAACTCAGGGGACCATTCCACAACACAAATCATCCACATTAGTCCAGTAGGATCCACGAAGTTCACAGGATCATTCTGTACATACGCATAACGATTAAAGCTCTGTGGATCGCCCAGGTTGTAACTGCCGTCATAAGGGTCGGGTTGGTCGAATCTACTTTGCCAGCGATTGTAACGACGGAACATCGCTTCATCCGTGCCGTTCGAGTCGCGGTCATAGCTGGTGAATTTCCGTGGCTGAAACGCCGTGTTGCTGGAGCGATTCGTATCCGCACCCCACGGATCAGTTTCAACCATGCTGATCACCGCGCCGGCGCTATTGGTTACCCGCTTGCTTTTGGTTATGGGGTCTTCGTGCACCCAATTGACGCCGGCTGACTGTATCGCCAGCAGTTTCGAGCCGAGGTAGACATAGCCGCGGTTCCATTGCCAACTCACGCTGGCCCAGACAATCTCAGCCACCACCTGTCCACCAAGGACTGAGGAACGCAGGTAATAGGTTTGCGAGCCATTATCGTTCTTCTTCACCCGCAGGCCGTCGCCGTCATACGACTGCGCCAACGAATAGCCGCTGTAGCTGGCCAGTGTCTGCTGACCAGTGGCGTCATAGGTAAAATTTTGGCCGAGGTCATTCGTCAGGTTCCCGGCCGCGTCGTAGCTGAAGCCGTTACGCCGATTGTTTGTATAACTGTAGGTGATGTCGGTTGACTGACTGGGTGAACCTCCCTGCACTTCGCCTCCCCAGCCATACTTGTGAGTCACATTCCCCCAAGCGTCATACTCATAACCTTGCGAGTATGGTCCGTCGGCCGTACCCCACTGTCCCGAGTATGCGTGCGCCCCGGCTTCCGCTCCGGAATGCGAAATCGCCAGCCTCCCCAATTGATCATACTCATAGGAGCGGTCAAGCGTTCGGTCTGCCGCTCCGTTTGTGGCGCCTCCGCCACTAGCCGTGTTTTCCGCATAAGTTACGCGCCCGGTTTTCTCGTTGAAATAGTCGTAGTTGTAGTTGTAGCCCAGCACGTTGGCTACTTTTCGGCTCGTAGTCCGCAACCGATTGTCATAGGTGGTTGTCAGAGTGTGAGCATTCTGGCTATTGCCATAAGTCATGCCCTTAATGGCCCCAAAGGCCCGGTAAGTGAGTGAATTTGCGTAGTTGGAAACGCCCGCATAGCCCGCTCCGTTGACCGTATTTACTCGTCCGGCTTTGTCGTAGCCATAACTTACCTGGGCTCCCCACGGATTCGTGATGCTCGCCAGTTCTCCCGCTAGATTGTAGCCATAGCTCAGCGTGTATGAACCCACGCCGTTGAAGTTCCGCGTCTCCGAAGTCAACTGGGCGAGGTTGTTGTAGCTGTTATTCACGGAACCCAGTCCATCGCTCATCGAGGTGCGATGGCCGGCGGAGTCGTAGCCGAAAGAAACGTTGGGCGTCGTAGCCACACCAGAGGGCGTGCCGTAGGCGATCGAAGTAACCAGATGCCGGGCATTGTAGCCGTAAGTGGAAGTTACGCCCCGCGCATCTGTCGCCACGTTTACAGTGTCGTCCGGGTTGTAGCTGTACGTCGTCGTGCCCTGTTCGGGTGTGGTTCGAGTCTGCAGCCGTCCATGGCCGTCATAACCGAAGCTGCGTAGCTGTCCGGCCTGATTAGTTTCGGTAATCTGGTCGCGCGCATTGTAAGAGTAGTCGGTAGTCGCATAGACACTGCCATTCCAATTTCGCTCCTCCACTTTGGCAAGCCGGCCGAACCTGTCTTTCGTCAGACTACGCTGTCGCCCATGTTCATCCTCGACCGTGGCTACTTCTCCTCCGGCGCAGCCGCAGCCTCCATAAGAAGTAACTTTCGTCGTGCCATCGGTATTTGTTGTTTGCGTCGGCCTGCCTTTCCAGTCGTAGGTCTGCTGTGTGTAGCGCCAACCGCCTACGGTCGGCGAAACATAAACATCATCGCCAGCCGCCACCCAGCTGCCCCACGTGCTCGTGTTGACCGTCATCTCGGTGGGATTCGACTGCTGCGACACTCGGCCCATCAGGTCGTACACAAAGTACTGACCTGTGTAACCGCCTGTACTGCCCGGATGATCCGAGGCAGTTGCCCGCACTCGGCCAGCACCGTCCATCACCTGCCAGGAGTGGAATTCGTTTGCCTGCGTTAAATCAATGATGGTCTGGTAAGTATGAACGTAATTGCCATTCAAATCATAGACAAAGCGTGCGTAAGCATTGTTGGTTTGGTTTGTAGCCCGATCGAGACGGCCGTAGGCATCATACTCTCTGACTTCATCGACGTAGGTAGTTCCTCCTCCCGTACCACTGGTGGGCGCATGAGTCCGCGTCACCGCGCCAAAATCATAATTATATTGAACGGTCGAATAGTTACCGTCAGCGTCAGTGACCTTTGTGGGATAAGCAAAAGTGTTGCGATTCCCTGAGTCAGAAAATGAATCTGTGTAATCGAAATGCGTCTGGTGCCATAGATGATCGCGAAGGATGAGTACGGAGCCAGTGCTATTTACGCGCCATTTTGTTTCCGTGGCCGTGCCGTTGAGATTTTGCGGATCATTGACGTCCCAACGAGCTAATTGAGATAAATTTCCGCGTCCATAAATCATGCCTGGACCATAGTTAGTCCGGTCGTGCTGGACGGCAGCTGCGGGAGTGTCCTGGAACATGTCTCCACTGGAGTCCCAATCGTAACCATACGTGGTTTTTGAGATCAGCGCGCCTCCTCCATCCGTGACCTGCACATTATCAGGTAACCCGATGATGCGGCGGTTGATGTACTCGCTATCGAATCGATAACCCGTGGTCGATTGGCGGTATAACGTGGTCGAAGCGGAACCGGTCCATTCCCGTACTGCGCTCGGCAAACCATAAGAAGTGTAGTCAATGGTCGTGCGGCGACGATTCGCCGCTTCGTCATAGACGTTTACCTCAACCACGCGCGGATTGTGCGGATAGCTGAGATTGGTGTTGTCCTGTGTCCAAGCTGTGCTGGTCCACTTCTTTTTCACTCCTCCCGACCATGACTCGGTTAACTGCGGCAAGCCGGTGTCCCAACCCGACGCTTTTGAATACCGCTTGTAGATAGTGCCATCCGGAGCTATTTGTTGGACCAGCATGCCGGTCTGCTGCGCTCCGGTCTCCGGCGTGTTCCAGACGGCATTTTGCGTAACGGAGTAATAGGTGATCGCTTCCTGGTTGTTGTTCCAATCCTGAGCATAATCGCGTCTCTCGGTAGGGCGTGGACAATCCGTCTGAGCCGTGCCGGTGTTCATTTCGTAATAGACACGCTCCAGCTCATGCCCGTCAGGGGCGGCGTGTCTAATCCGATAGACTTGGCCATAGCCGTTGTAGTCGAAATGATAGGAAGTGTTCTCCGGAAAGACCACGAACTTAAGTATGGTCCTGTTAGCATTGTTAGTAGCGCCAACGGGAGTCAGCCCCGGGAAATTGAAAGACATGTAAACCGAATCGTAGACGAAAGTTGCCCACGTGTGGGTGGTGCCGCCCCAGGTTTGCGTAATTGTCGAAAGATTGCTATCGCCGTTGTAATTGAAATTTATGACGCGCCCCAGGGTATCCGTGATCGTCAGGACATGACCGTTACTTGCATTGTAAGTGGCGGAAATAAAGTTACCATTTCGGTCCTTAATTTTGGTGCAGCGCCATTCTGCGCTTACTTGAGTTTCAAACCAGTATTGAGTGCCGTCGGTTGTCTTGACCACTGGGGTGGCGCCGGAAAATGTGAGCTGCGTATAGGTACTGTCGCTAGACTCATAGACACTTGAACCTCCAACCTGTTTCATTTGCACCCGGCCGCCCGAAGGGGTAATCATCGCGTAAGAGTATGAGCCGTCGTCTGAATCGAAGTATTGACTCTGCAGCCTTGGGAGACCCAGTTGAAATCCCGGCGCAGGCGAACCATGGTCGGCATTGTATTGAATGGAGTTTCCCTGCTTGGTCCATACCAACGAGTTGTAATTGAGCGAGAGCGAGAGGTCGAGACCCGATCGCCCCTTGAGTCCCAGAATCGGTAGGGCCCAGTTAAAATTACGAGAGCCGAGAGCAACCCCTGGGGTTCCAGTTCCGTTTCCTGGCCTGGTGCGGCCTGTACCGAAGTACGGATCGTTCCCACCTGCACCACCGCTGCCGCCAGGATCACAATCGCTGCACATTAGATTGGCCTGAATTTGTGTTGAAGGAGCGGAAGGGTTGTGCGATTTGCGCACCTTGCGCGACTGTTCCAGATTGGGAAGATTCGCGAGGGGAGCGCGCTCTAGGCTGGGGGGCGCAGGCATCGCTCGCCCATTCTTGCCGTTAGCGCGGCGTCCACTTTCATCGCGGCGTTTTCCGGCAGGTTCATTGGAAGGGTTGCTCCCGTGGTTGCCGTTGCCGTTGCCGTTACTCCCGGCGTTACCGTTGTTGCCACTTCCATTGCCATTCCCTCGATATGGATCAGTTAGCAAATCCGCCAGAGCCTCGCCGGCGTCAATCACACCCCCCGAGGACACCTGGTTCCTTAATGATTCGACCTGACGAGCTTTCCGGTTGATCGCTGAACGAATGTCATCACCATCAGCCGCCGAGCGGTAACTTTTCATCAGACCAGCGACTCCTGTAACCAGCGGTGCTGAGGCTGATGAGCCGCTGACCGTCCAGTAGCCGCCTCCCAGCTGAGTAGTCAAGATATCCGTTCCCGGTGCAGCAACCGTCACATGGCGGGGGCCACGGTTGGACCAGGCAGTAAGCTGGTCGAAGTTGTCTGTTGAGGCAACTGCTATCAGCTCCTTAATATTGAAGGAGGCTGGATAATAAGGTGTGAGATCGATGTCCTGCCCGCTGTTGCCGGCCGAACAAACAATTACAACGCCGCGCTGGACGGCACGTTCGAGTGCTTCCTTCAGCATCATCGACTTGCCTGTCGTTCCCCAGGAGATGTTAATAACCTGAGCTCCGTGGGCTACCGCGTAATCGATTGCTTCAACTGCAGCGCCGACGTCTCCCGTGCCCGCATTATCCAACACACGTAAGCTCATCAGGCTGGCTTGCCACATTACCCCGCTAAGACCAATGCCATTATTACCCTGGGCCGCTACGATGCCAGCGATCGCGGTACCATGGCCCTGCTCGTCCTTGATCACTCCTGAGTCCGCAACATAATCCCACCCGTGTAAGTCGCCGTTCGGTCCGGGCGTCGGATTTATCCAACGGTTATTGACCAGATCGGGGTGTTGAAAATCTATGCCGCTATCGATTACGGCTATTACCGTTGTTGACAATCCGGTCGTAGTTTGCCAGGCAGTCGCAGCATTAATGTCGGAGCCAAACTGCCCGCCTGACTGGCCGGCATTACGCAAAGCCCATTGTTCATTAAATTTTGGATCGCTGGGGTGCACGTCATCTTTTGTAATCAGAAAGTTTGGTTCGGCAAACTCAACGGAGGGCTCCTGCATTAACTCCAGAGCTAAATCCTCAGGAGAACGACCAACAGCATTAAGTTTCTCTATTCGGGACTCGCCTCGTAATTTCTTTCGCTGGACACCCCGAGCGCTTGCGACGATGCTCTTGTTTTGTTCCGAGGCGTTAGCGCGAAACCGGACCAGGACTTCACCCTGTCGCGATCGTGGATGGGTTGCCTGCTGTGTAAAGGAAGACGTACCAGAGCGCTCTCTGGCCGTTGCGCTTTCCCTATCCTTAAGGGGTTTAGAATCGAGAGTGATCTTCTCGACCGAACTTGCCGAAGCCGCTCGATACGTAAAAGGGCCAACGCTTGAAATTAAAAGCGCGTAGGAGAATATCAGAGACAGGCAGACAGATAGATTGCGAGTGGGAGCGAGACGTAACTTCATTGAACTTCCTTTACGGTAGAAGCAGAGATTAGCCTTGGGAACAACTTGTCAGGCCATGGCCAATCTTGTGAATTAGGCGACTGGAGTGCGGGTCCAGACGAGCGCGGTTCGCGCGTGAATCATTCGACGAAGAGGGTCAGATGCTGAATTCTCAGAAGCGTTGCCCACCAAAACCGCAAACCGTTTCTGCTTGCTGATTAGTACGATCGCATTTTTGGCGCGCCAATATCTCTATGTAAACGTTAATTCGGAAACGCTTGTAACCCGCCCAACAAAAGGAAAACGCTCTTTCCTCACAAGCAGAAAAGAGCGCCTTCGTAGCCGGTCGACGATTCGATTAAACTCAGATCCGCATCGGCATCACAACATATTTATAATCATACTCTCCGCCGTCGGCCGGGCGTAACTGCGCCTGGGAGTTGCCATCCTTAAATTCAAATGCGACCTTTCCATCGCCAATCACGTTCAGAAAATCCTGAAGATACTGAGCGTTGAATCCGATGTCGGTTTCTTCGCCGCTGTAGTCTGTCTGGACCGACTCACTTGCCTCTCCCTCTTCGGCGTTTTGAGAGCTAATCACGAGCTGCTCGGGTTCCAGGTGAAAACGAATCGAACGCGACCGTTCATCAGCCATTAACGCCACGCGCCTGATGGCTTGATTCAGGAGTGCGCTGTCAAATTCAACCTTCTTATCGTTGGTCTTGGGCATCACCATGTCATAGTTTGGAAACTGCCCGTAGAGCATTCGTGAAATCAATAGTCGCTTGCCCACTTCGAAGAAGATATGGTTCGCGTCCATCCAAATATTGATGTCACCTTCGTGGCCGGTGGCAATCTTGGTTAATTCCGCAAGCGTCTTGCGTGGAATGAGCGTATCGATTGATTCACTCGCGCCGTTTTTCGCCGTGCTCTTTCGCTCAATGTAGGCGAGGCGGTGACCGTCGGTAGTCACCATTTTTGCGCCCTCGGCATCCATGATGAGTTTTGCGCCGGAGAGTGTGTAACGAGACTCTTCCTGGGTAATAGCGAAAATCGTCCGGTCGATGAATGTCTTAATAACGGCAGCCGATATTGTCGTGGGGGCAGACTTGGTTGAGGGAACTTCAGGGAAAGCCTCGTTAGAGACTCCTACCATCTTGAATTTCGTTTTATCGCAAGTAACCGTAACCCAGTCGTTGGCTTCCTTCTTGAAAGTGACGGGTGCATCCGGAAGCAATCTGGCTATTTCAAAAAGCTTACGCGCTTGAACGCATATCTTGCCTTCAGTCGAAATATCGGCTTCCATCTCACAACGAATAGTCGCTTCAAGGTCTGTCCCGGTAAGCCTAATCGTGTGGTCACCGAGATTCTCGATGAGAATATTTGAAAGTACGGGGATGGTATTTTTCTTTTCAACCACACCTTGCACAAAACCAAGCTCTCGCTGAAGGTCTTGCTTGTTCACAACAAATTGCATGTTCGACTCCTTACGTTTCGCGCCTTCACTCACAGCCATAAGTCTAAATCCTCATTGCATTCGGTTTCTGATCTAATACAAAGTGTTTATATATTTCCAGCAGTAGTAGTAGGGCCTGTTGACATGTGGAAGAAGCACAAATCTCCAGTAAGCAAGCCTACCAAACATTCCTGCGAGCCAGTGGAATTCGCAACCGGAAAACTCTACATCTGTTAAAAACTAACTGCGAGGCAATCATTCTATTCTTTTCACAGGCTCACTTCCAGGCAGCTTGTGGAGATTGTTGTTTCACCGCGGAATTTCTTGTCACGAAAGAAGACCAGCCAAGGAAATCTTGTGGAAAACAGACCGCTTATTTCTGGAGAGACTCTGCTAGGTCAAGCAGCAGGCGCTGAAAACCAGAGTCGACAGCTGCTCGAGATTGGATCTTTTCACACGAGTGCATGACCGTGGTGTGATGCTTCCCGCCAAAGGCGCGGCCTATCTCAGGGAAACTGTTTTTCGTTAGTCGCTTACACAAGTACATCGCAATCTGCCGCGGAAACGCAATCGCGCGAGAATTACTTTTCGAAATCAATTGTTCAACGGTTAACTTGTAATTCGTCGCCACAACTTTCTGTATCTGCGGGATCGTGATGACGCCAGAATCTTCTTCGCCGGCGATATTTCGAATCGCGTCCTGGACGATGTCTTTCGAAATCGGAAGTCCGCGCAATGACGAAATGGCGACTAGTCTTATCAGCGAGCCCTCCAGCTCCCGAACGTTGTTCTTGACCCGGGTGGCGATTAAGAGGGCCACATCATCGGGAATTGAAACACCCATCGTCTCAGCTTTACGCTTAAGAATTGCAACCTTTGTCTCGAGATCGGGTGGTTCGATGTCAGCAATCAATCCCCATTCGAATCGAGAGTGCAACCTCTCCTCAAGAGTTGGTATTTCGCGTGGCGGACAGTCGGAGGTAATTACGATCTGCTTCTGTAACTCGTAAAGAGAATTGAAAGTATGGAAAAACTCTTCCTGGGTGCGCTCTTTTCCGGCCATAAACTGAATGTCATCAATCAGCAGCACGTCGACGGATCGATACTTTTCCCGAAACGCCTGCGTCTTGTCATACCGAATTGAGTTGATCAGTTCATTCATGAACCGCTCGGAAGAAAGGTAACAAAGTCGCAGGTGAGGGTTCCGCTGTTTGATGGCGTGACCGCACGCGTGCATTAGGTGGGTCTTACCCAATCCGACGCCACCATACAAGTACAGCGGGTTGTAAGTCTTCCCTGGCGCTTCAGCCACGGCCAGCGAGGCAGCGTGGGCAAATTGATTGCACGAGCCAACAACGAAGCTGTCGAAGGTGTACTTTGAGTTTAGGGTCGGATCAAAAACAGGCTTAACTTCCGGAGGTGAAATCTCAACAACTGGAAAGGCTGAGACGGCAACCTCAGTAACAGGTTCTGAAGATTCATTCACTTGAGGAGCAGCAACGTCTGTAGGAGGCGGTTGCGGCGAAGACGGGATCGGCGTCTTGAGGTTTTCTTCCGGCAATCTCCACTCGACTGAATATCCACCGAGACTGACTTCGCCGAACGACTGATCTATCAGGTTGGCATAGTTAACTTTCACCCAATCGCGAACGACCTGGTTAGGCGCGCGCAAACGAATCAGGCGGCGGGATTGATCGATTCCCTCAAATCGAATTGGGTGGAACCACGTTTCAAAGCTTTCTCCTTGAAGTTTGGTTTTTATCGTCCGGAGAACAGTATCCCAAAGGTTAGTTTCAACAAGACTCATCACTGGCTCGATTGCTTTCCAGAGTAAAGATCTCTTCTTGAATTAGAAAGACAGCGGAAAGCGCGCCCGAAATTAATCACCACGAGCTGGATTAATAGTGTCCGGGTGCGCCGTCCGGGTTATTCACAGCTTTTTCCGCAGCTTTGTGGAAATTCGCCCACGGCTTAAAGTAAAGCTTTAAGTTGATATTTATCAATCACTTACAAGGAGTGAGTTGAATGTGCCGGAGACTAACACACAGGTTTGGTTTGAGCAAGAAAGACGTCAGCGATAAAACACGGAGAGAGTCTTAGGTGCCTTTTGCGCCAAACTTGAACAGAGAATCCATCGGATGCAATCCATAAGCCGGTGTTGCGTACTCGTGGCGCGGGGCACTCATTCTTGACAGTTGGTTTACCGCCAGCTAGTCTTACGGTTTCTTTTTTGGGGGAGAATTATAACTATGTCGAAGCGCACTTTTCAGCCAAACAATCGCCGTCGAGCCAAGACACACGGCTTCAGAGCCAGAATGGCGACAAAAGCCGGCCGGCTTGTCCTAAAGAGACGACGCGCGAAGGGTCGCCATCGTCTAACGCCAGCCCACTACTAAAAATTTGCCGTTGATGAATCCGTATCTTCGCGGAAGTCGGGATTTTCAGAAGGTCTATCGGCACGGCAGGCGTTACGACAGCTCACTCATGACAGCGTTTGTTTTGCCGAACAGTCTGTCGCAGGACCGTCTGGGAATTACAGCGTCACGCAAAGCTGTCGGGAATGCAGTTCAGAGGAACCGGGCGCGGCGCCTGCTCAAAGAGACTTTTCGCTTAAGAAGAAGTTCGCTGGTCGGCTTAAACGAACACTATGATTGGGTAATTAACGCAAAGCGGAGATTGCCCTCTTTCAAAGTGGCGGCAACGATTGAAGAGTTTGAAAAATTGGTGGCGCGAGTGGCGACTGAAGAGAACAAGCGAAGAGAGAACAGGCCGTTAGTGCCCGGATAAGCAGATACGTGAAGTCAGTACTCATCGCATTTCTTAGATTTTATAAACTGGTCATCTCGCCGTTTCTTCCAGCTTCTTGCAGATTCGATCCCACATGTTCGCAGTATGCCGTCGAGGCAATTAATCGCTATGGCGCCATGAAGGGAAGTGTGATGGCGCTGCGAAGATTACTGCGCTGCCATCCCTTCACGCCGGGTGGATATGATCCTGTGAAATGACGCGGAGCTGGTTCGTCAGTTGATTGAAAGCTATCGATCTCAAACTAAATGCAACAAAAACGGTTAATATTCGCGCTTCTGATCTCCACAGCAATCCTTTTTCTGTGGAGTTATTTGATTCCCCAGGCGCCAACGCCAAGTCCGGCCCCAGTGACTCAGCCCAGTCCCCAACAGGCAATTTCACCAACTCCTGAGCCTGTTTCATCGCCGGCAGCTTCATCGGCAACACCATCCGTTACGCAGAGCACGACCGTTCCTGCAGGTGCAGCAAGTCCGACTCCGGAACCGGTGGCCCTGGCGCCGCATCGCACGCTGTTGATTAAGAGCGCGTTATACCAGGCGAAGATCGATAGCCGCGGCGCGGAGGTCGTAAGTTGGATAATCACCAAGAATAAGGACAGCAATACCGACGTTTACTCGGTGGCCGGAAACCGAAGCGCAAAAATTCCGCTCGAACTCATTTCGCAGGAAGGTCTTAAGAGGCAACCTCGCGAAGCCCCGCTGCAGTTGGCAACCGGGGAGGGGGTAGTGGATAACCTATTACTTTCGAGAGACTACTTCATCGAAGGTGTTGATGCGGGCACTGGTGATAGTGAGGTAACGCTCGGCGCCGGCGAAAAGAAGCGAATCACTTTTCGTCTGATGGACAAGCCCACAGGCCTGGATGTCGTCAAGACGCTCGTTTTTGATGGCGATCGCTATACCGTTGATTTGGAAGTAACGATTAAGCGAAACGAAAAAGTCGTTCCACAGACGAAGGTCCGGGTTGGCCCAAGCATCGGTGATCAGGGAGTCAAACACTACACCTTTTATTCCGTCGCTCCGGAAGGGGTCGTTGCCGCCGGCAGCGCTGAGGTCGAAGTTCAGCGGTTTTGGGCGCAGACGATTAATGAGAACCAGGGAACTCCCGATCGAATGGGTATCGCGGGACCCGTTGATTGGGCTGGAGTTGGCGACACATATTTCGCGATGGTGGCAGTTCCTTCAAAGAAACTCGAAGGTTTGGAGTTTCAAACTACCCAATTTGACTACTCAGGAAATGGCCAGCCCGAGAAGAGATACCTACTCAACGCTTGGGTTCCGATCCCGGCTGATGGGTCGCTGACGGAGGTTTACGCTGGGCCTAAAGATCATTACCTCTTGACCGAAGCGAGCCAAAACATTAGCCAAACAGTTGGACGAAGCGTGGATCTCGAAGGCCTGATTGACTATGGCTGGTTCAGGTGGATGTCTCGACCTCTGGCGGTTCCAATCCTCAGATCGATCAAATGGCTGAGCCAGTTAACGGGCAGCTATGGCGTCGCGATTATACTTTTTACAATCGGGATATACTCACTCTTCTTTCCGCTCAAGTGGCGTTCGTCCAAAGCAATGAAAAAGGCGCAGAAGCTTGCGCCTAAAATGAAAGAGCTCCAGGAAAAAATCAAGGGGATGAAACAAAACGACCCGCGGCTGAAGGAGCTGCAGGTCGAGCAACTGCGTTTGATGAAAGAAGGAAATCCTCTGGGAGGCTGCCTCCCCCTCCTGATTCAAATGCCGTTTCTGTTTGCGCTTTACCGGGCGATCACTATCTCGCTCGATTTTCGTCACGCAACTTTTCTCTGGCTTCCGGATCTGTCGGCCGGTGATCCTTTCCACATTCTGGAAGTTTTGATGGCGGGAACTATGATAGTCCTGCAGTTGATCACGCCTGCCCCTTCCGCGGATCCGCTCCAGCGAAAGATGATGGCCATCGGCATGCCGCTCTTCATGTTGTACATTCTTTGGGGCGCGCCGGCGGGCTTGCTACTATACTGGCTGGTCGGAAACATCGTGGGTTTCAGTCAGCAGTTTATTATTAATCGTTTGACCCAAACACCAGACGACGCGCCGCCGCCGCCCGCGAAGCCCAACACCAGGAAAGGGAAAGCAACGCCTAAGCCGTCCCCGGCTTGATAGGATTGCTCAAAGGAACACATAGCGATGCAACAGGTTTGCTCCGATGCCGGCGCGTTTCTGCAGTCACTGTTTGAAGGTACGGGACTGAGTGTGAAAGTTGCGGTTAACGAAAGCCCCTCCGAGTGTTTGTTGGACTTGAGCGGTCCGGATTCAGAGCTCTTGCAGGCCGAGGGTGGTGAGCTCCTGCAAGCCCTTCAGCACCTTGTAACTCAGGCATTTGGGCGGAAACTCGACGAGGGCCAGCGCCTGGTGTGCGACGTTGAGGGTTTTCGTGCGACCCGGGAAGCAGAACTCAGAGCAATGGCAAATCACGCTGCTAATCGTGTCCGCTCGAGCGGTTTGCCTTTTGTTTTCGGTGAGATGAACTCCAACGAGCGTCGCATCATTCACCTCACGCTTGCCGATGCCGAAGACCTTGTCACCGAATCAGTCGGTGAAGGATCGGGGCGCAAGTTACAAGTTTCGCTGAAGCCCACAAAGTAAGAGATTCAGCGTCGGCTGCTCCCCTTCCGTTTCAACCGCGATGGATACTATTGTCGCAGTAGCAACTCCACCCGGTCGTAGTGCGATCGGCGTGATTAGGTTGAGTGGTCCAGGATCAGTCGACGTTCTTCGCTCGCTGATTCGTGACCAGGAATTCACCCCCAATCCCAATCACACGGTGTTAAAAAAGATAATTGTCGGTGACGGCGGCGAAGTTCTCGACTACGCCTTAGTCAGTTATTTCGCAGCGCCACACTCGTTCACGGGTGAAGACATGATTGAGATTAGCTGTCATGGATCGCCAGTCGTCTTGCGACAGCTTTTGGATCTCACCCAGATGTTCGACGCTCGCTTGGCGGGTCCAGGAGAATTCACGCTGCGGGCGTGCCGGAACGGAAAGATTGATCTGAGCAAGGCGGAAGCGATCCGCGATCTGATAAACGCCAGGACCAGCTCAGCCGCCTCTCAAGCGACGCGCCAACTTAGTGGCGAACTGTCCAGCGCGCTCGCGCCATGCAAACGTGAATTGGTGAGTGCGATCGTGACGCTCGAGTCGGCGCTGGAGTTCGTAGAGGACGATCTACCTGAGGTCCAACTCACCGAGATGCGAACCCGCCTGAGCGGAGTTCAAGCTAGACTCACCGCTCTACTTGAAACTTACTCCACTGGCCACTTGTTGAGAGATGGAATCAAGGTTGCGATTGTGGGACGCCCAAACGTAGGTAAGTCTAGTCTTTTCAATAAGTTACTGAGGCTGGATCGAGCCATCGTCACTGATGTTCCGGGAACAACTCGCGACAGTCTCACCGAATCGATAAACCTGCAGGGCATACCCGTTTCGCTTACTGACACTGCCGGCATTCGCAAAACAGGGGACAAAATTGAAGCGATTGGCGTGGAGCGGACCCATCGAGCGATTGCGGATGCAGACCTTCTTCTGGTCGTCATCGATGGCTCGACAGAACTCTCCTCGGAAGATCTGGTCGTCCTTGAGCAAAGCAAAGAAGCTCAGCACGTTGTTGCTGTGAACAAATCCGATCTGGGCCATCGCTCCGAAGTTGGTAACGAAATTGGGAGCGAGTCGAAGGTGGTCCATCTGTCGGCTCTGACGGGCGAAGGCCTCGACTCTTTGGCTGCTGCTATACTGGAACCATTCGGACGAGTGGATTCGGAAGACGCCGGGTTTCTAATAACCGACAGCAGGCATTATGATTTGCTGCGGCGCGCCGAAGAGTCTGTTGGCGAGGCAGTAGGTCTGCTCAATGATCATGCCGGCGAGGAGTTGGTGCTGGTCGGGTTGCATAATGCCCTGAAGTTTCTCGGAGAGATCACAGGTGAGACGACAACCGAGGATCTGTTATCGGAAATTTTTAGCACGTTTTGCATAGGCAAATAGCGATGGCATTTGACGAAATTTTTGATGTGATTGTCATTGGAGGCGGTCATGCCGGTTGTGAGGCGGCCTCCGCTGCCGCTCGCTTGGGAGCGAATACCGCCTTGGTCACCCTGAACCTCGATCTGATCGGCCAGATGTCCTGCAATCCTGCGATTGGTGGCATTGCCAAAGGCCATTTGGTTCGCGAGATTGACGCGCTTGGCGGAATAATGGGCAGGGTGATTGATCGCACAGGGATTCAATTTCGCTTGTTGAATCGCTCCAGGGGACCGGCGGTGCAATCGCCTCGTGCTCAGGCGGATCGCGCGTTGTATCGGAAGGAAATGCGCGCGACACTGGAGCACACTCCGAATCTGGATCTGCGCCAGGGGATGGTTGTCGATCTGCTCGTCCACCAAGGCAGAATTCGAGGCGTCGCCATGCAGGATGGCCGACGGATGGCCGCGCAAGCGGTGATTATCGCCGCGGGGACGTTTCTAAACGGGCTGATTCATACGGGTCGAACGACTTACACAGCCGGACGCGCCGGCGAACCCGCGTCAATCGAACTGGCAGACACATTGAAACGACTCGGCTTTCCGATTGGGCGCCTGAAAACAGGAACGCCTCCAAGGCTGGATGGCCGAACGATAGATTGGTCCGCCTTCGAATGTCAGGAGGCAGACGAAGACCCTACTGCGTTTTCGTTTGCTACCGACAGGATCGATCAACCACAAATCAAGTGTTTTATCGGCTACACGACTAACGACTTACACGACGCAATCCGCCAGAATCTCGACGAATCTCCGCTCTATTCGGGTCAAATATCAGGAACCGGACCCAGATATTGTCCATCAATCGAGGATAAGGTTGTTAAGTTCGCGGACAAGCAGCGTCACCAGCTGTTTCTGGAGCCAGAAGGCCATGACACGAACGAAGTCTATCTAAACGGATTTTCCACCTCGATGCCGGCGGGGATGCAGCAACGCTTTCTACGAATGATTAGTGGCTTGGAAGAAACCAGGATCATTCGGCCAGGTTACGCGATCGAGTATGACTTCGTGGATCCAAGAGAACTCGGTCCTGATCTGCAATGCCGCCGGCTTCCGGGTCTATTTCATGCGGGCCAAATAAACGGGACGACCGGCTATGAAGAAGCCGCGTGCCAGGGACTCGTCGCCGGTATTAACGCCGCGCGGTTGGTTCAGGGTCGTTCTGCCTTTCGCCTGAACCGCGAGGAATCCTACATTGGGGTGTTGGTCGACGACCTTATTCGGCAGGGAGTGGACGAGCCCTATCGAATTTTCACTTCGCGCGCGGAATACCGGCTTGCGCTCCGACATGACAATGCTGACGCACGATTGAGCGGTTATGGGCGTGAGTTAGGATTGGTCGGAGATAGTGATTGGGAAAGGTTCAACGATCGTCAGGACCGAATCGCCAAGATTAATGCGGCTTTGCGGTCAACACGGCTCAAGAAAAGCGACGTGTCTTATCGCGCAGCCAGTGCAAGCGTAGGGGGCGCCGATTTGGGCGATTCCCTTCTACTGGCTGACCTGGCGAAACGTGCAGGCATTACTCCCGACGTTGTTCGGCGGCTACTACCGAGCGAAGTTCGAGCAATTGCGACTCCGAAGGACCTTTCGGCCGCCCTGGCAGATAATCTCTACGCCGGATACATCGACGCCCAGAAAGCCGTAGCCCAACGGCTTCAGCACCACGATTTCGCCTCGATCCCCTCTACCCTGGACTTTCGGCAACTTAGCGGCCTCTCGCATGAAATGATTGAGAGACTGGAGAGGGCTCGCCCCCGGACATTTGGAGAAGCTAGAAATATACCCGGCCTTACGGCCGCAGCACTCTCAACTCTCTTTGTTAACTTGAATTTACCATCACAGTCTAACTAGTTTCACGTGTCCCGCGGAGGGGACTTGGGACACGTGAAACATCGCAATCGCCAATAAAACCGCACAATCTGGGCTTTTGCTAGAAAATCTTCCTGCCTATGTGTTAAGTTTGACCCCTCCAGAGGTCAAAAACGCAATCCAATGGCGAAAATAATCGCGGTAGCGAACCAAAAAGGTGGTGTCGGGAAAACCACTACGGCAGTTAATCTTGCCGCAGTCCTGGCTGGATTTCAGGTCCCGGTGCTCCTGGTCGACGCAGATCCGCAGGGAAACGCCACCTCGGGGGTGGGCGTTCAACGAGGGAGTTTCAGGAAGAGTATTTACCATTCAGTGGTTATGGGCGAACCGGTTGCCGATGCCGTGATTAAGACGGAAACGGGCTACCTTTCGGTGTTGCCGGCTAACAAAGACCTCGCTGGCGCCGAAGTCGAACTTGTGGACATGGAGCGCCGAGAGTTTCGGCTTCGAGAGGCTTTGGCACCCATTGAAGGAGATTTTCGCTTTGTGATTATTGATTGTCCGCCCTCGCTGGGCCTTCTCACCTTGAACGCTCTCACGGCCGCGAAGTCCTTGCTCGTTCCAATACAGTGTGAATACTACGCCCTTGAAGGGGTGACCGAGTTGTTTGATACGCTCGCCCGAATTCGACGGCTACACAATCCAGGCCTCACCATTGAAGGACTGCTCCTGACGATGTACGACGAGCGGACCAACTTGTCGTCTGCAGTTGCCGCAGACCTTCGGGACTTTTACGGTCAGCAGGTTTTTGAAACGACGATTCCGAGAAACGTGCGTTTGGCGGAGGCTCCGAGTTATGGGAAGCCCATTACGCTTTATGACCCACATTCCAAAGGCGCTGATGCCTACGTTCAGTTAGGTAAGGAGATTATGGCTCATGACACGAAAGGCATTGGGTCGGGGGCTGGGAGCGCTGCTCTCGGCTGAAGGCGCGGCCCCCGCCACTGAGGAGGCCAATGAATTTCCGATAGATCTCATCGATCCCAGCGCCTTGCAGCCACGAGTGCATTTCGATGAAGCGAAGCTCGAGGAGTTGGCTCAGTCAATCAAAGCCAATGGGGTGGTCCAGCCGATTCTCATTCGTCCCAAGGGCGATCGGTTTGAGCTTATAGCAGGCGAGCGTCGTTGGCGCGCCGCTCAAAAGGCGGGTCTTAGTAAAATACCAGCGCTGCTGCGCGATGTATCCGATGACAAAATCCTCGAACTTGCGCTTATAGAAAACATTCAACGCGAGGACTTGAATCCAATCGAAGAAGCGCTGGCCTACAAAAAGTTAATTGAAACGTTAGGTCTGACTCAGGAAACCGTTGCTGAACGCGTCGGTCGGGACCGCTCCTACGTGACGAACTATTTGCGCCTGCTGCGTCTACCGGAAGATATCCAACAACTGGTGCAGGTAGGGAGGTTGTCTACCGGACATGCTCGCACACTCATCGCGCTTGAAGACGCCGACGTGCAGAGGAGACTAGCGCGGCGAATTATTGAGCAGGACTTATCGGTGCGTGCGACCGAACGCCTTGTGAGGAGCCGCCTGGAAGAGCGACCCGATCGGAAATCGGTAGTCAAGGCCGAGCCGGCTGATGCAAATGTGCGAGCCGCGGAGACGAAGTTGAGGCGTCAGTTCGGCACGCAGGTGCGAATCGTGCGAACCAAAGGCGGCACCGGGGGGAAGATTGAGCTCGAGTTTTACAATGCGTCCGACCTGGATCGTCTGTACTCATTGCTCGTCGAAGGCCGCTAACCGCCGGATTGTGGTACTAAATACAGCGGCCAGTACTCAGTCTGGCTAACCGCCAGCTGTAAAATGTACAACCAGCCATTTTTTGGTGGGCGAACATTTAAGATTCCCACTCTTAGAGGTGCGAGTCTAATCCGCATGTTTTGGAGGGCCGGTTAGGGCGTCACTCCTTCGGGATTTGAGTGCTCGATCAGAAGTAGAACCCCCGAGAGCCTCGATCAAATATAGACCCAGCGAATGTAAGTATTGGGAGCGCGCTTGACCGTGTTTTTTGCGGGTGTTAGACTCCGACGCTTTTGTTGCAATCAGATTTGTTGGGAGGGATCTCAGTGCCGGCACTTGGTTTCTTTGAGGGGTCGATCCAGTTAGTTCCGGATGGCACGTTGCTCCTCCATCTTGTCCTTATCGGCGGCATGGTGGCCTTGTTGAATGCGACCTTACTGAAGCCAATTAACCGAATTCTGGAAGAACGCGAGCAGAGAACGCGTGGGCGCCTTTCCGAAGCAGCTCAGACTTTCGCAACCGTCGACGAAAAAATGCGCGAATACGAACGGCGACTGCGTCAGGCTCGCACGGAAGGCTACGCGTTTCTCGAGAAGGAGCGAAGTACTGTTTCAGGCGACCGTGACAGAAAGGTCGCTGAAGTGAGGGCTGAAATTAGTCGTTGGATATCTGATGAGCAGGAAAAGTTGAGGAGCGATACGTCAGAGGTCAAAAAGACGCTGGAGGCCGACGCGCGATCCGTGGCTATGAAGATCAGCCGTCAAATTCTGCAGAGAGACATCGGATAGCCGAATCAATAGTTCCAGGTTTCAACGTGTTACTTCTAACATTAACTACATTTCGTTTCCTCGCTATCAGTGAAGGGGGATGGGCTCCGTGGTGGGCAAACTATCCCGGCCTCGAGTTGTGGAAGTTTTTCAACCTTCTTTTTTTCATTGCGGTAGCTTTCCTGTTGCATCGACGGTTTGGACGGCCAGTTCGGGAGGCGCTGCGTTCGCGTCGCGAAGCGATCAAGAGAGAGTTAGAGACAGCACGCGCTGAAAGAGATCAAGCAATGGCTAAGCTGGCCGAGGTGGAAGCTCGTTTTACAAATCTCGACGCGGAGGTTTCGACCATCAAGGAAAGAGCATTCGCTGAAGCCGAAGCTGAAAAAGCCAGGCTCCTCGCAGCCACCGAGGCAGAAATAGCAAAAATGCGAGATCAGGCACGGCGCGAAATTGAGGGGGCGGGCCAAGCGGCCAAGCACGAACTGCGGAAATTCGCCGCACGTGAGAGTCTCAAGCTTGCCGAACAGATTCTCGAGAAAGAAATTCGGCCAGAGGATGATGCCCGATTGATCAGTCGCAGCGTCGAAGAACTCGGGAGGACGGCTAATTGAGTTCACAGACGGTTGCGAGGCGATATGCAGCGGCATTAGCCGATGTCACTTTAGCCCGGAAAGAGGCTGACGAGGTCCAGGCCGAGCTAAAGGCATGGGAGGATATGATGCTCACGAACGCGTCGCTCCTCGAAGCTTTCAGTAATCCGACGGTTGCGTATGACCAGAAGGGCAAGCTACTCAACGAACTAATCAGCCGCACTAAGGTTAGACCAACCACCGCCAATTTCCTTCGCATATTGCTAAAGAACCAGCGACTAGCCGAGTTGCCAGCCGTGAATGCCAAGCTGGCCCAGGTATTGGACGAACGCGCCGGCGTAATCAGCGCTCAGGTAACCTCGGCCCGGCCGGTGCCGGAAGCCACGCGAGCGTCCCTGGCCGAAAAGCTCGGTAAGTTGACCGGCAGAAAAGTGCGTCTGACATTTGGGACTGACGAATCGCTTCTCGGTGGGATCGTCACCCGCATTGACTCAACAATTTACGACGGATCAGTTCGTGATCAACTCAGGCGGCTTGGTGAAGAGCTCGCGGGTTAAGAGCAGAGGATAACGATGGAACCAATCAGAGCGGACGAAATTAACGAAATCATACGCAAGCAGATCGAGAATTTCGAAACTGGCGTAACGGTCATGGAAGTCGGGACGGTCATCAAGGTCGGTGACGGCATTGCCGAGATCCACGGACTTGAAAAGGTCATGGCCGGCGAGCTACTCGAATTTCCACACGAAGTGCGCGGGCTGGCGTTGAACCTTGAAGAAGACAAAGTCGGCGCGGTTCTCTTTGGTGATTTTCAAACGATCAAGGAGGGCGATTTAGTTAAGCGCACCGGTCGAATCATGCAGGTTCCCGTGGGTGATGCCCTGGTTGGCCGAGTAGTGGATGCGCTCGGAAACGCCATTGACGATCGTGGACCGATCGTTACTGACACTTACTTCCCGATCGAGCGTATTGCTCCGGGTGTAGTTGATCGGCAACCAGTTAAAGAACCACTTCAGACCGGACTCAAAGCGATCGATGCGATGGTCCCAATTGGACGCGGTCAGCGCGAATTGATTATTGGCGACCGTCAAACCGGCAAGACCGCGGTTGCCGTCGACACAATCATTAATCAAAAGGGCAAAGATGTAATTTGCATATACGTGGCCATCGGGCAGAAGGCTTCTACAGTTGCTCAGGTAGTTAAAACTCTCGAGAACTTTGGCGCCCTGGAATACACGATTGTGGTTAAGGCGACCGCATCGGATCCGGCGGCAATGCAGTTTCTCGCTCCGTATTCCGGCGCCGCCATGGGCGAGTATTTCCGCGACAACGGCCGGCACGCGTTGACGATTTACGACGATCTTTCAAAACAGGCTGCGGCATATCGTGAGATTTCGCTGTTGCTGCGCCGTCCTCCTGGTCGTGAGGCATATCCCGGAGACGTCTTTTACCTTCACTCGCGTCTGCTGGAGCGCGCCGCGAAATTGTCTGACAGCAAGGGCGGTGGTTCTTTGACGAGCCTGCCGATCATTGAAACTCAGGCGGGTGACATCTCGGCGTATATTCCGACAAACGTGATTTCGATTACCGACGGACAGATATTTCTCGAGGCCGATCTTTTCAATAGCGGCATTCGCCCGGCCATTAACGTCGGCAACAGCGTGTCGCGCGTTGGTGGTTCCGCGCAAATCAAGGCCATGAAGCAGGTTGCGGGAACGCTGCGAATCGATCTCGCGCAGTTTCGTGAACTGCAGGCCTTCGCCCAGTTTGGTTCAGATCTGGACAAAGCGACGCAGGATCAACTCGCACGTGGTCAGCGTCTGGTTGAGATTTTGAAGCAGCCGCAATATCAACCGATGAACGTCGAAAACCAGATACTTGTGATTTGGGCGGCGAGCAACGGCTACGCAGATGATGTTCCGGTGGACGATGTAAGAGCGTTCGAAGCCGAGTTGTTGAAGTTTATCGAAAACTCACATCCGGGCCTCTTGCAGAGCATTCGCGAGAAGAAAAGTTTGACTGAAGAGATCAGCAAGGATCTAAAACAGGCCTTATCGGATTTCAAAGAGACCTGGAGTGAAAGAGCTCAGGCCGCGGCAGTAGGAGCGTAGACTGGTCGTAAATGCCTAATCTTCTCGACATCCGACGCCGGCTGAAGTCGGTAAAAAACACGCAGCAGATCACCAAGGCCATGAAAATGGTTTCTGCCGCGAAGCTCAAGCGCGCGCAAACTCGCGTCGTTACCGCGCGCCCGTTTGCGAACAAGATGACCGACGTATTGGGTGGTCTGGCCGATAGGACTGACGAAAACTTTCATCATCCTTTGCTCGACGCTCGCGGCGATGAACGTTATCTCCTGGTGCTGGTGACTGCGGATAAAGGACTCTGCGGCGCGTTCAATACAAATCTGATCAAAGCTGGCCAGGCTTTCGTCACAAACAATGCGGACAAGCAAGTCGAAATTCTGCCGGTGGGACGAAAGGGCAGGGATTTCTTTCGCCGGCGTGGTGCCACCCTGTCCGGCGAATACATTGGAGTGACGGGCAAAGGTCGCGTAGATTTTTCCGAAGCGCTCGACATTGCCCGCGACATCATCAAGCGATTCACTGAAGACGAAGGAATCGACAAGGTCTTTATCATCTACAACGAGTTCAGATCGGTGCTGCAGCAACGAGTGGTGACTGAACAACTTCTGCCGGTCGCTCGCCAAACGTCCGATGTGGCAGAGCCTTCAGGCTCAGCCCAGCCGCTGACCCTGGTTGATTACATTTACGAACAACCTCCCGCGGAGATTTTTTCCCAACTGCTGCCACGCCTGGTGGAAACCCAAATCTTTCGCGCGTTGCTCGAGTCGGTAGCTTCTGAGCAGGGCGCGCGGATGACAGCGATGGACTCGGCTTCCAAGAACGCGCGCGAGCTCATCGATTCACTTACGCTCAACATGAATCGCGTCCGCCAGGCTGCCATCACTAATGAGATTATCGAAGTCGTTTCCGGCGCTGCCGCGTTGTAGTGAGCGCGGCCACCGAAGTTAATTTCAGTTGGACTTGAGTAGGGAAGCAGCATCCGCGGCTTCCCTTATTTATTTATTAGTAGGAATGATTAAACGGTCTCAGCCACGCGAACATTCGGCACCGCTAAGGCGCTTTGGACGTTATGGACCACTGTTTCTGTGGATCGCTTTCATTTTGTATGCTTCATCGGGAGAGTTTTCGGCGGAGAATTCTTCACGGTTCGTTCGTCCATTTCTGCTGTGGCTCTTCCCAAAAATCAGCGAAGGCCAACTCGCAGGTGTCCACTTCCTAACGCGCAAGGTATCGCATCTCGTGGAGTATGCCATTTTGGCATTTCTGGCGCGCCGAGTCTTTGCGCAATCGTCGCAACAATTTTTCCGCCGGAGTTGGTTTGAGTTGTCATTGATACTGGTTGCCCTTTGTTCGTTTCTCGATGAATTTAAGCAGAGCTATGATCCGTCCCGCAGTGCCTCGATCCTCGACAGTCTCATCGACATAATTGGCGGATTGACGGTCTTGTACTTATTCCGGACCTACGACAGGAGCACAAGTCGTAGCGGAATACCTGCGACTGGTTCACGAATAACCTGAAACTCTTTCGGGCTTGGCGGGTCTCGACTTATGCAATATCCTTAATTAGCCACCGCGGCCGAACATACCAAACGCTCACGTCGTATCAGGAGAGCGGAAACATCGGACGAAACCAGCCGCGATCAGCAATCGATTAGAGGAGAAAACAACATGGGAATTCTTGACGCCATCCGGTCGCAGTTCATTGAAGTAATTGAATGGCTTGATGATTCGGGCAACACAATTCTTTACCGTTTTCCGGTCCAGGGCCAGGAGATCAAGAATGGCGCCCGGCTGACTGTCCGCGAATCTCAAGCGGCCGTCTTTGTTTACCAGGGCCAGATTGCCGACGTATTCGGACCCGGCCTTTACACAATCGATGGGGGTAACACGCCGATTCTCTCGAAACTCGGCGCCTGGAAACATGGGTTCAATTCGCCCTTCAAATCTGAAGTTTATTTTGTAAACACAAAACAGTTCACAGATCTCAAATGGGGAACTTCGAATCCAGTCATGATGCGCGACACGGATTTCGGCATGGTCCGTTTACGTGCTTTCGGAATTTACTCGATTCGCGTTGTCGATCCGGCGGCTTTCATTAAAGAGGTGGCGGGCACAAACGCGCACTTTGTTACTGAAGACATCGAGGGCCAACTCAAACGAACCCTGGTGAGCGGCTTCAGTGATGCTCTCGCTGAGTCGAAGATTGCAGCGCTCGATCTCGCGTCAAACTACGACGAGCTCGGCAAGTTTTGTCGCATGAAAATGGCGGAAGACTTCAAGGGGTTTGGTCTGGAGTTGACGAAGTTTGCAATCGAGAACGTTTCATTACCCGCAGAAATTGAAGCAGCGATGGACAAACGCACTTCCATGGGTGTCATCGGCGACGTGGGACGCTATGCGCAATTTCAGGCCGCCGACGCCATGCGAGATGCTGCCCAAAACACCGGCGGAGGCGGCGCGGCAACTGGAGCGGGGTTGGGCGCGGGATTCGCCATCGGCAACGCGATGGCTGGCGCGATGAGCAATGCGATGAATCAATCGAATCAACCTCAGGCGGGTGCGGGCCAGGTTGCTGGTGATACTTCGTCAACCAAAACCAATTGCAGCAAATGCGGAACTCCCAACCTGGCGACCGCGAAATTCTGCAGTGATTGCGGAAACAAAATGGAAGCGGCTGGACCAACGCCCTGCGCTAAATGCGGTGCGAAGTTGCAGTCGGGATCTAAGTTTTGCAATGAGTGTGGCACAAAGGTCTAGCAAGGCAGTTAGAAACTGTCCCGACCTCAGATAACCACAAAGGCACAAAGTCACAAAGCTCAGTGTCAGCAAGGGCCTTGAAACTTTGTGCCTTTGTGTCTTTGTGGTTGGGCCTCGTGCTATTCTGGGCTCCGCGAAATCAAACCTTACTGCCTGGATCGATAGCACGATAAGCACACATGTTTACTAACTTCACCCCGCGTCGCGTTGTAATCACGGGGATGGGCTGTGTCACACCTATTGGAATTGGCCGCATCGCCTTCTGGCAGGCGCTGATCAACGGAGAGAGCGGCGTTCGCCGGATTGACACTTTCGATGTGACCGACTCGCCGGTAAAAATTGCTGCACAGGTCCAGAACTTCGACTGGGAGGCGCAGCTCAACCCAAAAGATCGCAAGCATGTGCCTCGAACAGTGCCACTGGCATTGGCCGCTGCCCGCGAAGCTCTGGATGATGCAAACATTAAGACGGATGAGTTGACTTTAGAAAAGCGGCGCTCGATCGGCGTGGTCCTGGGAACAGGAGGCGGTGGACTAGCGTTCACTGAGCAGCAGTATTCCTATTGGTTCCATGGGCCGAGGCACAAAGCCAGTGTCTACACGATCCCCTCGTCAACTCACGGCGGACTGTCCAGCGAGTTGTCCATGGCTTTTGGCCTGCGCGGCCTGTCGCACATCATTTCTACCGGCTGCACCAGCTCGACGGATGCGATCGCTTACGCTGCCCAGCACATTGCACTCGGACGGCAAGACACAATGTTAAGCGGCGGAGTCGATGCCCCCATCGCGCCGGGCATTCTCGCCGGGTTCAATCTCATGACTGTGCTGACCAACGAGTTCAACGACGAACCGCATCGCGCCTCGCGTCCCTTTTCGCGCGATCGCTCCGGCATCGTTCTGGGCGAGGGCGCATGGATTTACGTACTGGAAGAATTTGAGCAGGCGAAGGACCGCGGCGCAAAAATCTACGCGGAGATAACCGGCTACGGAGCTACGTGTGATGCATATCACCGCGTGCGACTGGAAGAAACAGGTGACGAACCAGCCCGCGCAATGAAGCTTGCGCTCGCAGATGCAGGCCGCGATCCCGCGGAAGTGGATTACGTGAATCTGCACGGCACTTCGACCGTGCTAAATGATCGTATTGAAACAAGCGCGCTGAAACTGGTGTTGAATGGACGGGCGATTGAAACCCCGATGTCGGCCACGAAGTCACAGATCGGACACCCGCAAGGAGCCAGCGGGGCCGCCGGTCTGGGGGCAGCGCTGTGCGCGATTGAGACCGGAGTAATCCCGCCCACCATCAATCTGGATGAACCGGATCCCAATTGCGATCTGGATTACGTTGCCAACAAAGCGAGAAAGGCCGACGTGCGCGTCGCGCTCTGCAATTGCATCGGCTTTGGATCGAAGAACAGCGCACTGGTGGTGGAGCGTCCAACGTAACGCAAACTGTTAGTTTGCGATCCTGCCCGAAACTGAACCACGCAAACTAACAGTTTGCGTTACCAGTTTCGATCAGCTACGCTTTCGAGATACACAATTCCAGCAAGTTCCGGTTTCGTTGTTCCTATGTCCCAATTAACCGAACAGGTAATTCTCGACGCTCTTCGTCAAATCATTGATCCGGATCTTCATAAGGATATCGTCACACTTGGTTTTATCAAGGACCTCAAAATCGACGGCGGTGCCGTTTCTTTTCGCATAGTTTTGACTACGCCCGCGTGTCCCGTGAAGGCGGAGATGGAAAGCGCGGCGCGCGAATTAGTCGGAGCAGTACCGGGCGTTACTTCCGTCGCCGTGACGATGGATGCTGAAGTTCCCAAAGGCCGTGGCATCGGCGACAAGCTGGCCATCGACGGCGTGCGCAATATCATCGCCGTTTCGTCAGGCAAGGGCGGCGTAGGCAAGTCGACCGTGGCAGTCAATCTGGCGGTGTCCCTCGCGCTTGACGGCGCCAGGGTCGGAGTGATGGACATTGACGTCTATGGTCCAAATGTTCCCATCATGCTCGGCGCTACAGACGCGCGACCGGAAGTTGAAGTCAATAAATTAATTCCGATCGAAGCGCATGGCGTAAAGTTGATGTCGATGGCGCTTTTGCAGCCAGGCGACAAGCCGATGATCGTGCGCGGGCCGATCCTGCATGGGTTGGTCAAGCAGTTCCTGTCGGACGTGAAGTGGGGCGAGCTCGATTATTTGATCGTAGACATGCCCCCGGGCACAGGCGATGTGCAGTTATCACTCGCCCAACTGGTTCCCGTTCAAGGAGCTGTTCTGGTGACGACACCGCAGGACGTTGCGATTGCCGACGTGCGGCGCGCGCTGCGGATGTTTGAAACGGTCGCGATCCCGGTTCTGGGGATAGTGGAGAACATGAGCTACTTCGTGGCGCCCGACACAGGGACTCGCTACAACATATTTGGTGAAGGCGGCGGGAAAAAACTTGCGGCGATGTATCACGTTCCGCTGCTCGGTTCGATTCCGCTGGGAATGGAAGTGAGGGCAGGAGGTGACAGCGGGGTTCCGGTCGTCGTCAGTCATCCTGACTCGCCACAGGCTAAGGCCTTCAGGAGCGTGGCTGAGGAAGTGGCTCGTTACGTATCAATTGAGGCCATGAAACCCGAACTTGTCGTTTTAGGAAAAGGTCAGTAGACTGGAATCGCGATTTTTGATCTGTGATTTTCGATTTCCCAGGCAAACAAAGGTCGAAGTTTAGAAACCAATAATCGAGATTTTGTTAGGAGAAAGAAAGAAATGTCCACACAAACTGTCAACACCGAAGCGCCGGCCGTTGCCACAGGCGCCCCCTCAATGACGCTCCACGTCACCGACAGCGCGGTCGTTGAGATTAAGAAATTTATGGAGAGTGAAGAGGGTCTGCCGGAAACTGCCGGCCTTCGCGTCCGCGTGGTCCCAGGCGGCTGCTCGGGTTTTCAATACAGCCTGAACATCGAAGAGGATTCGCGCCAGGGCGATTTTATTCTGGATGAAAAGGGCGTGAAACTTTTCGTAGACATGTTCAGCGGCCAGTATTTGAACGGCGTGCAGATCGACTACGTTACTGGTGTGATGGGTTCCGGCTTCACGTTTACCAATCCCAACGCGACCGGAAGCTGCGGCTGCGGTACTTCGTTTACGGCATAACAGGCACGACAGACTTCGAGTCTGTCCTTTGATCTAACAGGACTGACAAGAATGTTTGTCCTACCAGGGCGCGGTGCGCGATTGGCTCGATAGTCTTCTAACAAAGACGATCGAGCCACTCTTGTGTGCGATGAAACTAATTCAGGTCCAGTCTGACGAAGACATTGCGGCAGCTAAGGAACTCTTCCATGAATACGCCGCGTGGGTTGGCGTCAATCTCTGTTTTCAAAACTTCGAAAAGGAACTGGCCGAACTTCCCGGCGAGTATGTTCCACCAAGTGGGCGTTTATGGTTAGCAATTGAGAACGAGCAGGTGGCAGGCTGTGTGGCGCTGCGAAAAATTGCCGATGGGACCGGCGAGATGAAGCGGCTTTATGTCCGCCCGGAATTTCGCGGTCAGGGTTTGGGACGCACGCTCACTGATGCAGTTATCGAAGCAGCACGCACGGTCGGCTACCGGCGCCTCAGGTTAGATACATTACCCGGCAAAATGGATCGCGCGATTGCGATGTACCGCTCTCTGGGGTTCAACGACATAGAAAAGTATTACGACAATCCCTACAACACGGCGGTATATATGGAATTGGTCCTTGGATGAAGGTCAGAGTTAGAAATCCATTTTCCATCTTTCATTCGCGAATTCAAGTTTGAAGTGCAACCAGTTGATGTTGTGGATCTCGCCCCAGCGGGGCGAGATGTTTAATAGCACGATGACACGATTAGGCTCGCGCTCCGTAGGAGCGCAACATCTCGGCACGCAGCTGGTTGGAGACACACTTCGCTCCTACCGGAGCGAAGAGTTTTGAGGGGATGGTTTGTTGCTATAAACATGTCGCCCCTACGGAGCGAGGAGCAATCTCAAGTTGCACTTGAAACTTGAATCCACCATTTCTCATTTTTCATCCGGCCATTTGCAGAAACTGAAGACTTCCCACTTGACTAGGCCAGTAATGAAAAATGAGAAATGGAAAATAGGTCGGTTTCTTTCCGAGCCACTTGCTCAACTCCCACTGTTGTGCCAAATTCCTATCGCAATCAAATCAAATTCATGGAGTTGACTAATGCCAAAGATCGAAGCTGAGACAGCGACGGGCACTCAGGTAATTGAAGCACCGCTGGGGAAAAAACTAGTACTGGCTATAGAAGACGCGGGTGTCGATATTCTCCATCGTTGCGGAGGCAACGCTCGATGCACTACCTGTCGAGTTGAAGTGCTCGCTGGTGATCCCGGTGAGATGGGGGAGCTCGAGCGCAATCGTCTGGCGATGGAAACCGGTCTCGACGACCACGTGCGTCTCTCTTGCCAAATTCATATCAATGACGATTTAAAAGTAAAGGTGGTTAACCAGGTGAGCGTCAGGGGAATGGATGCCGGTCCACGCCCGTTGGACGACTGAACCCATTCGAAAGGATGGTCCAGGAATGAGAGTTGAAAGTTGGTTTGCGCTTGCAGTGAGAGTTATCGGGATCGCTCTACTAATCATCCCGGGGCTGTTGACACTACTCGATTCTCTGATGTTGAAGCTTGGATATTTCGATCTCCCCGGTACGCAGCCCGGCTACTATTTGATTTATGGAACCGTGCAGGTCGTGGTGGGATTGTATCTGTTTCGAGGTGCGCCCTTCCTGGTCGACTTTGCTTACTCGAATCAAGAAGACGACGAAGCTGAGGATGAGGAGAAATAGCGTCGGACGATTCCGCAAAGTCTGACGGATACCTTTATTGCATCGTACGCTCTCTGGGTGTAACCTTCGCGCGTAATCTAAAACAAGTAGGACAGGCATTCCTGCCTGTCCATAAGTGATTAAAGCCAAGAATTAGACAGGCAGAATGCCTGACCTGCTTACGGAGGCCTTCTATGTTTATTGAGTCAACTGTTCAGCTCCCCATCAGTCTGGCTATGTTCCAGGACATCTTTCACCTGCCGTCGAGCGGTGAGGTCGTGCTCCGCATAGTTCTGCGGTGGGCACACTTCGTCGCCGGCATCACCTGGATCGGTTTGCTCTACTTTTTCAATCTGGTAAACGTCCCGGTTCAGAAAGCGCTGGATGCGGAAACAAAAAAGAAAGTGAATCCGGATCTGCTGGGACGTGCGCTGTGGTTTTTCCGTTGGGGCGCCGTCTTCACAGTTTTAGCCGGCTTGGCTTACTTCGCGATGTATACCCTCAAGGGCGACGTGGCTAACGCCAACGCGATTGGCGGCGGGAACATCAATCTTTGGTATGTGCTCGGCGCATGGTTAACTTATTCGATAGTTCTATTTATCGTTGAGTTTTTCCTCATTAAGAAAGTGCCGGCCCTGATCAAAGATGGACGCGTCTTCGCGGTGGTCATGTTTATTCTTGTCGCGTTCATCACCTGGGCCCTGATGAGATTTTTTGACGGAATGCTTACCGCGGGCGGCGAGAGCTGGGCCAGCAACAAGACCTACTCGATTGGCATCGGTGGCGCATATGGCATCGTAATGATGTTGAATGTTTGGGGCATCATCTGGCCTAACAACAAGCGGATTATCGCCGCCACGGCCGGCACCGGACCCGCAGCGCCCCCGGAATTAGCTCGGCAGGCATTTATTGCCTCGCGAACAAACGCGTGGTTATCGTTGCCGCTGCTGCTGTTTATGGGAACCGCACACGGAGATTGGGTAATCTTCGGAAAGAACTAGGGTAAAATTTCAAACGGTAGTCAGGCTCGAGGCAGTAGTGGAGGACGGTTCCGCTACTGCCTTTCGCGTTTGGCCTTAAATGTGTCGCGACAGTAAATCATTAACGCCTCAACTGATTCGGCACATTCGCGAGCAATAGTCAGGAACTAAAATGCGGTGTATTACGAGGGAGGTCCAGCCATGAGTTCAACCGAAACCGGGGCAAAATCCAGCATTGAATCTTATAAAGCAAGAGAGTTTAACTTGAGCGGCCTTACCGGCATCTCCGATGAAACGCTGGAAATGCACTTCAAGCTCTACGAAGGTTACGTTAAGGAAACGAACAATCTGACCGAGAAAATTGCGGAGTTTATCAAGGACGCCAAAGTAGATCAGGAGGAGATGCCGGCCTATTCGGAACTAACGCGCCGGCTTGGTTTTGAATACAACGGGATGGTCCTTCACGAGTACTACTTTGACAACCTCAAGAGTGGTGGCGGCCCAGGCGATCCGGAGCGGACGGCGCAATTTGCGAAGGCAGCAGAAAACAGTTTTGGCAGTTATGAAATCTGGAAAGCTGATTTCGTCGGCATCGGCAAGATGCGAGGTGTGGGCTGGGCCATCTGTTACCAGAATCCGGCGAATGCACGGATCTCCAATCACTGGATTTCCTTGCACGAGACAGGGAACGTCGCCGGTTTCAATCCGATTCTGGTGATGGATGTTTGGGAACACGCTTATCTGCTCGACTACAAACCGGCCGAACGCCCGAAATATATCGAAGCCTTCTTCGCCAATATCGATTGGACGACGGTAGAGAAAAGACTGCGTAAAGAACGAGGCGCCAGCGGCTCGTAAGAAACACGGTTTCTCAGTGAACCTTCGTGTTCTCCAGTGTCTCTGTAGGTGAATCCTTGTTAGCAATTTGCTCAACACAGAGACACTGAGAACCCAAAGTACGCGCAGAGGATCAGTTCAAACGAGCTCGGTCCGCTGCAAGTCCCCGTTGGCTTGGCAACTCTATCGCGGTACACTTACGCAAATTCATCGCGAACCTTTTTGAACACGGAGGAGATTATGCGCCGACCCGCTAGCTTGAGGTGGTTGTTACTTTTCACAGTATGCTCGACCCTATTCGCTGCCTGCTCGGGCAACCCTGATAATTCCGCAACCACCGTCACGACGACTGTGACGCCGCCACCAGTTCAAACTTTATCGGTGGTCGCCCGTCCGCAAGCCATTCTTGATCGGATGAAAAGCCGCGGAGAACAGGATGAAGCTGCGCCGACTTTGAGAATTGTGTCACCTGCTGCTAACGCGGTCATTGCTGGTTCGAAAGTTGACGTCAAGCTGGATCTCAGTGGTGATTTAAGGGGCTACATGCCGCATAAGGATCCGGCTACTGGATTAGGCAACCACATTCATGTGATTTTGGATAACGAACCTTACGAGGCTTATTACGAATTGGGTCAGCCATTCGAACTTCGTAATGTCGCCGAAGGCAAACACACACTGCGCGTTTTCGCATCGCGTCCCTGGCATGAAAGTTATAAGAACGACGGCTCATTTCAGATGGTGACGTTTACCGTGAAAGGCGGGGGCGACGCGAGCAAGCCCACGACTACTGCGTCGGGTGAGAAAATGGCCAATGCCAATAGTTCGCCCAGTGCGTCGCCCTCGTCTGCCCAATCTCCAGCGGCTCGCGAAGGAAAAGACGTCGCTCCCAGCAAAGCGGGAGATGTTGATCCGACGAAGCCGTTGCTGACCTACAGCCGTCCCAAAGGTGAATACAAAGGCGAAGACGCAAATGCGATCATGATCGATTTCTGGCTCACAAATGCGAAATTGAAGGGTGATGGCGGCGAATATCGGATTCGGTATTTCGTCAACGACGATGAGGCGCGATACATCGACAAGTGGGATCCTGCCTGGTTGTCAGGATGGCTTAACGGCAAGCACACGTTGCGACTGGAGTTGCTGGATAAAGACGGCAGGCCAGTGGAGAATGGCGGCTACAACACGACTACCCGAACGATTACGGTGGTGAAATAGTGCCTTTGTTCGTAACGCAAACTGCTACCACCCCACGCGGGCTGCCCGCGTGGGGACCACTGTTAGTTTGCGATTTGTCCGCGGTCTCTCATGTACCAACGCAAACTAGCAGTTTGCGTTACACAAGTCTCGGAGCGTAATTAGTGCGACGAAGAAAAATTGATGGTTGCCCAATAGCCGGCGCACTGCAAATGATCGGCGACAAGTGGAGCATGCTCGTCGTGAGGGACCTGGCAAATGGACCCCGGCGCACGATGGAGTTAATCAATGGCTTGTTCCCGATTAGTAGTCGCACCCTGGTGGCCCGCTTGCGGGACATGGAGAAAGATCGGCTCGTCGAGCGCACTGACTTTGGCGGTAATCCGCCTCACATTGAGTATGCGTTGACGGAACGCGGCCGACTGCTCCTGCCTTTGGTTGACGCGTTGCGCGTTTTAGGCCGGTCACTTGACTGTAACGAATGCGAGGATCGAAAGCAGCAACTCGGATTCTATTGTGAGGCCTGTCCAAAGAATCCACCCGTTCAACAGCCCGAATCTGAATCGGTGATTCAGCCTCCTGCTCCGCTGCCACGACGACGGCAAAGAGACGACTCAATCGTACTGTTGTAGTGAATATCCCGGCCTCAGTCTTCCGTTGCCGCCATCTCCGGATGGTTAGGCACCATTCTTCCGTCAGCTTCGATGATGGCCTGATGATCGGGAGTCACGTGTTCCCCCTCCATCGTCACCTCGTCGCCTCCCGGCATCGCAACCGGAAGATGATCCAGAAACCTCTCCGCGTCTAGCGCTGCCATGCAACCAGTTCCCGCCGCGGTCACCGCCTGGCGATAACAGTTGTCCTGTACGTCGCCGCAGGCAAAAACTCCCGGCACATTTGTGGCGGTGGAACGGTGCGCGGTCAGCAAATAACCAATTTCGTCCATGTCCAACTGCCCTTTAAAAAGTGCAGTGTTTGGCTTGTGGCCAATTGCGATAAAGACGCCTGCGCAGTGAAGCACCTGCTCCTCTTTCGTCTGCACGTTTTGCAAACGGACTGCGGTCACGCCAGCCTGCGTCTCTCCCAAAATCTCCTGGACCTGCGTGTTCCAGATAAACTCAATCTTTTCATTCTGAAACGCCTTGTCCTGCATGATCTTCGAGGCGCGCAACTTATCGCGTCGATGAATCACGTAAACCTTCGAAGCGTAGCGCGTCAAAAAGGTCGCTTCCTCCATCGCAGTGTCGCCTCCACCAACAACTACAAGTGGTTTATTGCGAAAGCCGGGGAGCGGTCCATCGCAGGTTGCGCAGGCTGACACACCATTACCCCCAAAACCATCTGGCACCTTTGCCTCGCCCGGAATGCCGAGCCACATGGCGGAGGCTCCGGTGGCGATGATTAATGTCTGGGTGTTGATCTCGTAGTTATCAGTCTTGAGAATGAATGGCCGCTCGCTTAAGTCCGCCGTGTGGATCCATTCTTCGAGAAACTCAGTTCCAAAGCGTTCGGCTTGCTTGCGAAACTCCTCCATGAGTGCTGGGCCATCTATGCCCCGCGAGAAGCCTGGGTAGTTTTCCACGTCGGTAGTAATCATTAACTGGCCGCCAGGCGCCGTCTGTTTCTCGGCGTCCACGGGCGCATCGATCAGGAGCGGTTTGAGATTGGCGCGCGCCGCATAAATGGCGGCGGTAAGGCCCGCGGGCCCAGACCCAATGATTACCACCTCTTTATCGAGCGTTTGCATCGGCATGGCGTCTATCAGTTCCTTTGTTGACAGTGTTTAGTGGGACGAATGTCTCGCTTTCGGTCGGATTCAGACAATTAGGCGACGGCAAACGTGATGTTTCCCTAACCCAAATTGATTGAGACACTACTAAAATGCCTGAAAGCATAGTATAACTAGCGATACTAGAGTAGTCGAACCCGAGAGCTCGCGGCCTTACTGAATAGAAGAAGCTCGTCTGACAAGGGAACCCGGGGCAAACGATTGAACGCAGTCAGCAATCCGCACAAGATTCAGACCATCGGCGTCATAGGCGCGGGCACTATGGGGCACGGGATCGCGCAGGTGGCCGCCGCCGCCGGCTATCGCGTCCTGTTACGCGATATCGATCGTGAGTCGCTGGCGCGTGGAATTAGTGGAATTGAACGAAACCTTGCCAAAGGGATTCAGCTGGGAAAACTCACCGAAGATGATCGCGACGCTGTCCTCCAACACATTCGCGGCACCACCCAGTTAGAAGAAATTGCGACAGCGGATCTGATCATCGAAGCGGCGCCTGAGCAATTGAAACTGAAACAGGATCTGCTGCGGGAGGTGGAAGCCTGCTCAAGCGACTCAGCTATTTTCGCAACTAACACTTCATCACTCTCGATAACTGAAATTGCTAAAGCTGCTGAACGTCCCGACCGCGTGGTCGGGTTACACTTCTTCAATCCGGTTCACCTGATGCGTCTGGTGGAGATCGTGGTCGGAAAAGCCACCGGAGATGATACAGTTGCGACTGCTCGTGAAGTGAGTCTGAGATTACGGAAAGAGCCGATTATCGTTAACGATGTGCCGGGATTCGCATCGAGCCGTTTGGGTGTGGCCCTCGGTCTCGAAGCGATGCGGATGTTCGAACAGGGAGTAGCCTCGGCTCAGGACATCGACACGGCCATGGAGTTGGGTTACAACCATCCGATGGGTCCGTTGAAGTTGACGGATCATGTCGGTCTGGACATCCGACTCAACATTGCCGAGTATCTCTTTCGAGAGCTTGGTTCAGAAACTTTTCGCCCGCCGGATGTTTTGCGCCGATTGGTCAAAGAAGGCAAGCTGGGAAAGAAAACCGGCGAAGGCTTTTATAATTGGAGCGACGGGAAAGTAATCAGCAATCAGAGTTCGGCGATCAGCAGCTAGGAAGTGACTAATTGTCTGTTTCCCGCGCTGGCAAGTAATCGGATTTGCTAAACGCTGATTATTGATGGCTGACTGCTAACAAACTTGATGAACGCCCCTTATAACAATGAAGAGCGACGGTTTGCTTTGCGCATGGCCTTGCGCCTTCCGATAGTGATTTCGGGACGCGCTGAGGATGGTTCTGCCTGGAGTGAGCCGACCGAAACTGACGACATCTCAACCTCCGGCGCGCTGTTTCACCTCAATCAAAAAGTTAGCCGCGGAGATCGGTTGTATCTGCGTGCCCACCGGCCGGACGGTGGACCTATCGAGGTGACTGCGATAGTTATTCGTATTGCCCCGGCAATTTACGGAACCGCGCGCGTCGGTGTGCAGATCGACGAGTCTCTGGAAAACTGGATGCGACTATTTGTCTCCTGGGTCGCTGACGACCAGCCTGCCGCCACCGAGTCAGAACCTTCTTCCGAATAACCCACTCCCACCGCGGGCTTCCATTGTTCACTATCCGAGAAATCGGCGCAGGATGTGTGGGCCGCGAACAAACATCGATAGAAATAGAGGCCGCCACCGGTTAAGGCGGAAGCCTCTTCCTCCGAACAGAATTCCCATTGGAACGGATTTCCTCCGCCTTAGGCGCGACTCTGTTTTCTCACTCTGTCTTGAGAAGGATTCCATGCGCTCCCACCATTCAGACTGGGAGTGACCATGATGCGCGGAGGCGCCTTCGAGCATAACTCAACCCTCAATGGTTATTCTGATTCTTATTCGAGTTGTGATTCTTGTTGTCGATTGACTTAACACCAGCTGTGTTTGCATTGCCGTTGTCGTTTTGAAGCACGGCAGTGTTGGACGAAACAGTTTTGTTGTTTGCGTTTGCGGAAATGTTGGCATTCGCGTCGACTATTCCATCGCGCGCCGGGCTGCCCTGATTGTTGTTTGAAGTTGTATTAGTGTTGGCAGCGGTACCGCAGCCCGTCAGGGCCGCGGCCACCACCAAGACTAATGCAAGCGTTGAATTGCGTTGCATTAAATGTCTCCCTTGGCTCGTTCATCCGACGCCGGATCAAAACCCGGCGAGCGAATATCAATAAACACCCGCAAGATCAGTAGGGTCTTGCTGAGCGTCAATAAATCAGTTACCGATAGAGCGACTCAGCGCGATTCGCGCGCCATTCATTCTCAAAGTAGTCGGCATCTTCGGTAGTGCGCGGATTCACGCCCATCACGATGCCGCCATCTTTAATGCCCTGCTCGTACTGCTTGGCATGTTCCTCGGGAATACCGTGGCCCACCAACGCGCCAATCAGGCCGCCCGTCAACGCACCTGCGCCGCCGCCTGCAAGCGCCGCGGCAATTGGCCCGGCGATTAAGAGTCCGAGTCCTGGCAGCGCGAGCGTCGTTCCAATGGCTGCGATTGCCGCCAGCGTTGCGCCTACGCCGCCGCCGATTGCTGCGCCCTTACCCGCGTCTTCCCAGGCCTTGGTGCCCAACTCGGTTTCCTCATCCGAAAAATATTTCTTGCGTGTGTCGTCCGACATCAACAGGTTGACGTCGTCTTTCCCGTAACCACGGCTGCTTAGCGATCCGTAGGCACGTTCTGCGCTTTCCCGGTCTCTGAATAGTCCTGTCATCATGCGCGAGCGTTGTGGCGATGCACCTGTAGCAGTCGCTCCGGTGTCACCTAATCTGTCTGTGTCATATCCCATTGTTCGTTCTCCTTGTCGATGTATTGATTTAAGTAAGCCGCCCACGCACGACTCGACTATTCCCAACTCCTGGGTGTTCGTCGACTTCGCGATACGGCATAGCTCGAAAAGCAACGTGCATACCATGAACGTAACTTTCAGATCAGCATGGAGTTTTTATTAGGGCGCTTACTAGCGGTGTACTTCTCCAGTACGGTTCGTTATTGCGTGGTTCAGTTTACGAACGGCTCACAGCGTTCAATTTTGCGAGTTCTGGTTTTTCGTTCTCAGTCGGCGTAGTCAGAGCCACCTGCCGGTCGGGTTCTGTTTCATCAGTGAGCATTATTAGAAGCAGTGCGGAAATGTAGAGGGCGAGAGTGAAGAAAGATATGTAGCCGGTCGCCGGAGAAAACGTCGGTGCGTCGAGTGTGCCGAGAGTAATGCCCTGCGCCAATGACCCGGCAATTCGCTTCAGCCAGCCGCCCTCTGGTTCGTAGAGACTGGCAACGAGCAAGTGTTTGAGCACAAACGCGGTGCCAAAGAGGACCACCAGGCTACGTACCAACCTGCGGGCGTCGAAGGCGGAAAACTGATTGTTCCAAAGAGTCCAGAGAAAGAAGAATGAGAAGAGCCAATGCAACAACCCGCGTTCAGGCAATACCGAATTGAACGCTTGCGCGGAGGCAAAGAAGAGAGCGATCAGGGTGGAGATGCCGTTAGCATTCGTCAACGGCGATTGATGGTAATCCACCCAGGCACGCGGTTTTATCAAACCGCCGCGCACAAAAAGCAGCAACAGCAAAGCGGCGAGCATTAGCGTGACCAGCGGCGGCGGAATGAACATGAACGCACCGCCGTCTGAGTTCACACGTAAGCCGCCCAACAAAGCAACCGTCAGAAGCATAACCGGCAACACCAAATAACGCAGCCATGCCAGGTTGCGATAACGATAGGTGGCATTTGATTGCTCGTTCATGCTCCAGTGGTACGGTGCTCTCTTACTTTCTTTTCCGGAAAACCTTCAAGGGGTTAACGTCACTCCAATTCCGTTCCCTCCCTTGTTCCAGTTCGGATTTCAATTCTGCCGCCGTCTGCATTTCCAAATTCGTATCGTTGAACGTGAGGGGTTGAGAAGTCAGTGTGAGCGCACGGTTCACCTTCTCGAGACCCTGCTTAAACAAATCGTCGTCGTTATAGACGCGCCCCCAACCCTCTCGATAAAACGAGTAGGCGACATAGGATTGGGTGAGCGCGTCATTTTGGGCAGGGTCCGCACGCTGCCATTCCTCCCGCGCTGCCCGAAACTGGTCACGTCGAAACAACGCCAGGCCCGCCTGGAACCTCTCCTGGTCTATCTGGTAAGTACCGGCAGCCAACTGCGCTCCGGTGGCTACCTCCCGAAACGTGCGGGGCTCGGTCGCGTAGATCCAGACGATCAGGATGGCATATGCCAGGCTCAGAGCGAGCCCGCTGATTTGTATAAAACGGTGCCGCAAGTTGGGATCCCCACTGCAAGTCCAGGAGTCATCGAATAACTGAAACTAGATGAAGGCTCTCGTGGTTGTCAATTGAGCCTCCGGCCAAATAACAGCGATCGCATCCTGCCTGAGAAAACAAATCGGGGCGGACGAACCAAAGATTTCGGCGTCGCTCCTGGAACTACGAAATACAAGAAATTCGACATTTGACCGCTCTCCTCACTGCTAACCCTCGCATCTGGATAGGTTTGCCTTTCATATTCAATGCCAACGTTCTTGCATTAAGGTATGTGCGAGGTGTATAAGCACGTAATCCCCGCAAATTTCCGACCCTGTAAGTCAGCCCTGGATGCCAAACACACGGTCAGCCTGGAATCGATGAAATCAACGAGTTCAAAGAGGAAATGAAATGAAGATCTTTAAGAAGCCCGTTGCCTTTTTCGCCATACTTGTTAGCTCCGCTTTGTTTGCGACGCCGCAGCTTTCAATTAGTGCCCAGCAGCCTTCAAGCTCGGTGGCTACCGCTAATAATGTTCAGCTGGTTATTGAAGGCAAGGTGATCGGCGTCCATGACGGCGATACGGTAACCGTGCTGGATCAGAACAATAAGAAGTTCACTATTCGTTTGCAGGGTATTGACGCGCCTGAACTGAAGCAGGAGTTTGGCGCCAGCTCTCAGAAGAATTTGTCCGGGATGGTTCTAGGAAAGCAGGTCGCCATCCATTGGAGCAAGGTTGATAAGTATCGGCGCACTGTTGGCACGATCATGTTGGATGGCCGCGACATCAACATCGAGCAAGTGAAAGCCGGGGTAGCCTGGCACTATAAGAAGTATGAAGACGAACAGAGTCCCGCGGACCGGCGCATCTACGCCGCAGCAGAACAATCGGCGCGTGAAGCCAAACTCGGATTATGGAATGCCGCGAACGCTGTAGCACCGGGTGAATTTCGGCAGGATGTAAAGCTCAAACGGTGGGGACCGGCGCCGCCGGAAGGGACGATCATCGGTAACGGAAACTCGAAGAAGTATCATCGACCTGACTGTCCGGGCTATCGAGACATGGCAGAGCGGAATCGCGTTTTCTTCAAGAGCGTAGCCGAAGCGGAAGCGGCCGGCTTTAAACGAGCGGGTAACTGTCCTGCGGAAGTAGCCGCCACAAAAACCACTCCGGCGACCTCGTCTAACGGTTCCGCATCATCGACTACAGTTTTAACTAAGCCCACTCAGGCCACAACTGTACGACCCGCTGCGCCGGTGTCAGTGACTACGACAGACGGTTCGGCTATGGCGCAAGATGCCCAGAGCAAACTTCAGGACAACAGCTCGGCATTGAAGACGGTCGGAAATAAGAACAGCAAGATCTTTCATCTGCCGGGGTGCTCGGGATACGATCGCGTCTCGGAGAAAAATCGCGTCTATTTCAACAGCGCGGCGGAAGCTGAATCAGCCGGATACAGGATCGCAAAGAACTGTTCCCCATCCAACCCCGATTGATTGCGGGCGTGGCTGGTCTAGCCCGGAGCCGTAGATTTTTACGCAGGACAGACTGGATAGTCTGTCCTGCTTGCGTTTGACGGATGTCGGCCCAGCCCTTACGATCCTCGCAAAATCAAAACAATCTGGAGAAGCGAAGAAATGTCGCAAGCAATTCCCGAAAAATACGAAACACTTTTGTTTGAACGTCGCGATCGGGTGGGCTTCATCACCATCAATCGACCGGACAAGCGAAATGCATTAAACATAAAGACGCGTGAAGAAGGAGCGGCCTTGTTCGATCAACTTCGCAATGACGAATCGGTCGGCGTTGTCGTGATCACAGGTGCGGGCGACAAAGCTTTTATTGCCGGCGCAGACATCGCCGAGTTTGCCGGCCGGACGGCGATGATGCAGCGAGATGTTATGACCGCGCGCTCGTTGTTTACAGCGCTCGATACTTTTCCCAAGCCGATCATTGCCATGATCAATGGTTATTGTCTTGGCGGTGGTTGTGAGTTGGCACTTGCCTGCGACATTCGCATAGCGAGTGAGACCGCTTCGTTTGGCCAGCCGGAGATCAATCTTGGGATTATTCCTGGCGGGGGAGGGACGCAACGGCTTACGCGACTCGTAGGCGAAGGCAAAGCGATGGAAATGATTCTCACCGGAGAAATCATCGATGCGAAAACGGCGTTTTCGATCGGCCTGGTGAATCATGTTGTGCCGGCTGCTGAGTTGGAAGCAAAGACCATGGAGATTGCGAACCGGATTGCGGATAAGAGTCCGATTGCGTTGAGCCTTGCGAAAGAATCGGTGAAGCTCGCTTCTCGCTCAAATCTCGACGAAGGTTTGCGCCGGGAAGTGGATCTCTTTGCGCTCTGCTTTTCAACCGAAGACAAGAACGAAGGAGTCAGCGCCTTTCTGGAGAAACGTAAACCGGCGTTCAAAGGCCGGTAGTCGGATGACCAACGACCGGTGACTGACGACCGGCGACGGCCGCTTTCCGGTCGTCGGTCTTCCGTCCACAGTCTTCACTATATGTTGAGGATTATCGTAGTTATTTTCGGGATTGTGCTGGCAGCGGTAGGAGGCGTAGTTGCTTACCGCGCGTATTTTCTTGAGCCAAGTGCGGCGGTCCTGATCACAAACACAGAGGTTCGCGAACTTCCCGATACCTTTCGAGTTGTAAGTGGACTTGCGCTCCTGATTATCGGGGCAGCGATTGCCTATACGGCCGCGCTCAGGAAAAAGTAGGTAGCGAAACACCGGATTTGCTTTGTGCTGTCCACTGCAAAGTGATCTCGAGACCCTCAGATGAATAGCTTAGAACGGGAGCGGACGGAAGAATGCTGTGAATCCCGCCACGGATTTCGTACGCGAGAATTTAGCATTCGCGGAAATGTTCACTTCTACTATTTACTTTCTCACCGCTCAAGATCTAGTATACGCCCGTCCTCAAAACAGACTGGCTCCAACTCCCACGCGCTGCTTTTCTCACGCACTGAAGTGAAGCCGGCCCGCACTGAGACAATCATCCGCTTGTAATCTAGGTCGTGCAGGCGCATTTCGGCCGCCCTGCTTGATACCGCATTGAAAACCGGGAAGGAATAGTGAATCCTCGGCAGCCAATACCTGGCCAAAGGAGAAAAAACTTTGCAAAGCGGCCCAGTTATCGTCCAGCGAAATAGCGACGTTTTTCCTACGACTCGCCGGTATGGTGTATCAAGGTCTTCCGGCCAGAAGACTTGTCGAATTTAAACTTCAGCATTGCCGTTGCGGAAATCCCCGCTAGTCGGGGAGCGTGATGTCCCAATGCTTCTGGATAAACTCTTTTAGATCGCTCCGGTATCATATTCCGGTCCCGGCGCAATCCTCATTTAGCTGCAAAGATCGGCTCGGAAATATATGTCTAACCCAAACCGTCTCCTGGTAAAACTCTTGCCGACAGTGGCGCTCGCCGCCGCTGACCCGCGCGCGAACTTGCGGCCGCTTTACGATTCGACACCGCAAACAACCACCTTCGGCATCGGCGACGCTCCCAAGTGGTTTCTAGCGGACATGCCCGACGGCGCTGCAACGCCGTGGGATCTCGCGCATGCGCAGGTGGCAGGTCAACTGGGAATCGATGAATCAGCGGTCTTGTTCGCGGAGCCGGACCTGGCTCAGAGTTTTCCAGATACGAACGAGAAGAACCCAGGGGGCCCCCCTTTTGCGATGGACGCCGACTGTAATTCGATACCTGGACAGGATGACACCGGCGGAAAAAAGAAGGGCCCCGATAAGTTCGGCTGGCACCTCGACGACGAGTTTTCACAACTGCGTTCAGCTCGCAACTCTGTTGCGTTTAATGAACCCCGAACCCGAATCGCCCATATCGATACAGGTTACGATCGGGGACATGAGGCCCAGCCCCAACATCTGCTGCAGGAGTTAGAGCGTAGTTTTGTGAATGGCGATGGTGATCCAGCCAGCGCTAACGATCCCAACCGGGGAAATGCATTCCCCGACAATTCGGGACACGGCACCGGAACTATCGGCATTCTCGCTGGCGGCCAGGTCGCGCCGTTGAATGATTATCTCGGCGGCGCTCCTCACGCAGACATCCTGCCGCTGCGCATCTCGAACTCCGTAATACTCTTCTTTACCAGCGCGTTTGCACAAGCCATACGCTACGCAATTGAACAGAAATGCGATGTAGTATCCATCAGCATGGGTGGCGCCCCCTCGCGCGCGTGGAACGAGGCGATTAACGATGCCTACGAGGCCGGTATTTGTATCGTCGCCGCGTCCGGTAACAGTAAAGGTGGATTGCCTACGCATCACGTGGTTTATCCCGCGCGTTATCACCGCACCATTGCTGCCTGCGGAGTTATGGCCGACGGTGAGACCTATTACGGACTCGATCGCAAGGTGCTTCAGGGAAATTGGGGACCTGACAGTTGCATGACGGCAGCGCTCTCCACCTACACGCCCAATATTCCATGGCCCGTGTTCGGATGCGGATCCACAATCAGGCTAAACGGCGAAGGCACGTCTTCAGCAACTCCGCAGATCGCCGCCGCTGTCGCCCTGTGGTACGAAAAAAACAAGAGCGTCTTGCCGCGTGACTGGCGTCGGGTAGAAGCTGTGCGCCATGCTTTATTCTCGTCGGCTAAAGCACAAGGAGTGGATCGCCAACATCTCGGCCACGGGATCCTGCAAGCGCATGCGGCGCTCGGAGTTTCACCTGTACTCAATCTTCCCAAGACTCCTGCCGACAATGATTCGTTTGCAGTCCTGCGTGTGATTACGGGGTTGGGGGTAGCGGAGCCGCCTCCCCGAGAGAGCATGTTTAATATTGAACTGTCGCAACGTTGGCTCTTGAACAAAAACCTCCAGGTGGCAGTGCCTGATCCCGACTCGCCGGCTGAAATTCCCAAAGAGAACCTGCGCACGTTTATGGAAGCGCTGATTCACGATGACGACGCTTCACTGGCCTTGCGAAAGCATGTCGCCGCCCGCTATTCGCTTGTGTTCGGGGGAGTGGTGCAGGGGGCGCCCAAAGTTGTCGTAGAGGAGGCTCCCGCAGCCTGCAATTCCAAGATAGCCCCATCCGATCCACCGTTCAGACGGATCCGCACTTACGCCGTTGATCCGAGTCTGTCCACTCGCCTTGCTACTGCGGGGATGAACGAAATAGCGCTGAAGGTGAGATGGGAACCGCTCGAAAAAGGACCTAAGGGCGAGTATCTGGAAGTCGTGGATGTTGATGCTTCAGGCAAGATTTATGATCCAGTGGATCTAAACGACTCGCGCTTGCTGGCGCAGGATGGCTGGCCTCCTTCTGAAGGCAATTCGGGTTTTCATCAGCAGATGGTTTATGCGATTGCGATGAAAACGATCGAACACTTTGAACGCGCGCTGGGCCGTCCGGTGCTGTGGCGCGCTCGCATCAATCCCGACAACAAGTTTGACGACAGCCAATTTGTGCAGCGTTTAACTATTCGGCCACACGCACTCCGGCAGGCAAATGCTTTTTACAGTCCACAGGACATCGCACTGCTATTTGGCTATTTCGAAGCTTCGGCAAATGACCCTGGAAATCATGTGCCCGGTAGCAAGGTGTATTCCTGCCTGTCGCATGACATTGTGGCCCACGAAACCACGCACGCGATTCTGGACGGAATGCATCGCAGGTTCAACGAAGCAACCAATCCAGATGTGCTGGCCATGCACGAAGCCTTCGCGGATATCGTGGCATTGATGCAGCATTTCACCATACCGGAAATTTTGCAGAATGAGATCGGCAAGACCCGCGGCAATCTCAAAGCCGAGTCGATTCTCGGGAGCCTGGCGCTGCAATTCGGACGCGCCACCGGGAAGCGAGGCGCCTTGCGCGAAGCTATCGGCAGCTTTGGGGATACCGGCGCCTGGGTGCCTTTGAAACCAGATCCTGCCGATTATCAAAAAGTAGCAGCACCACATTCGCGAGGGGCGATTCTGGTCGCCGCCGTTTTTGACGCTTTCATTTCGATTTATGAAAAGCGTACCGAGGACTTGCTGCGAATTTATACAGGCGGCACCGGCGTTTTGCCTTCAGGGGCAATACATCCGGATCTTGTGCGGCGCTTGGCAGCAGAAGCTGCCAAGACTGCCGGTCATGTTTTGAACATGTGCATTCGTGCCATGGACTATGTCCCACCCGTCGACATAACTTTCGGTGAATATCTGCGCGGCATCATCACTGCAGACGCCGATCTGGTGCAGGACGATCGTTACAATTATCGCGTGGCCTTCATCGAAGCGTTTCGCAGACGCGGAATCTATCCGAGAGATCTCGATACGCTTTCGGTCAATACGCTGCTTTGGCAGGGGGTGGATCTAGCCGAGCCGCCGAAGCAGTATGATCAAATTATTCAACAACTGAAGGAGTATGCCGACGCTTGTTTCTATATCACGGATCGTGAAAAGCTATTCACGCGCACGAGGGAACATCGCGCGAAACTACACGAAACGCTAACCGAAATTTTCGCCCAGAGTCCCGACTTTGCTGAGCAACTTGGACTTGATCCCACTGCTTCCATTGAAGTGCATGCTTTACGCCGTTCTAACCGCGTCGGACCTAATGGTAATCACAAACCTCAGGTCATCGTCGTGTTGACTCAATCGCGCTCGATTGAAATTGAAGGCGCATCCGAGCCCCAGATATTTCGCGGTGGTTCGACCATCATCGTGGATCTGGCCAAGCCTGCGGTGCAATATGCAATTATCAAAAACATCAACAGCCAAACCCGGGAGCAGCGGACGACTGACTATCTCAAACAGGCGCTGCAGGATCCCGTCCAGGCACTGCTGCTGGCGCCGAACCAGAAGGAGCGGTTCGCTGCACTCCACTTGCTGGCAGAGCTGGGATAGCGCAGAACGAATTCTTAGGCTCGGACGCAAAACTAGTCGTGGCTTGACCCGCTTTGGAACGTCAGGCTACTCTGCAACAAGGATTTAGGATTTAGATAACCTTCAAAAGGGGCCGTAGCTCAGCTGGGAGAGCGCATGACTGGCAGTCATGAGGTCAGGGGTTCGATCCCCCTCGGCTCCACCAATACTTCATCCCAGATCATAATCCGAACTTGTGTGAGTTTCCGCTCGTTTGGCTGCGTTGAACGCGACGTTACTCGCAACCGAGATATTCACAGACACACTACCGCCAGACTGCCCTCCCGAGGCAGTTCGCAGGGTGCGGATTTATCAGGTCGTCGCTAGCGAGCTATGACGCTAATGATCGTGACTATGGCGCGTACGACTGAGCTTGACGCTTGTGGAGCCGGCTTATCAGTGGATGGAATATCAGCAGCGTCGGCAGCAGTTGATAGGGCACAGATCAAGGCGACTGCGATCAAAAACCGTTTCAATGGGGTGTCCTCCAAGTTTAAAGATGCAAGAGTACTTGTATCAAAAACAGGATTAGTGCGGATAGCAAACTTCTTGCAGGCCGCGGCGACAGAGATTAATATCCCTCGGGTAGCAAAGGCTCTTTCACTCACGTGGAAAGGTGCTTAATTCTTGAAGATGGCCTCACCAAAACTACAAACGTCCCAGTTAACGGCTAACGATGCGGCCTTGCAGAGGTGTGAGGCAGCGCTAATACAAAAAGACATCGGCGATTACGAAGGTGCGCAGAGAATCATGCGGCGCCTTTGGCGAGGTGTGGGCCACCGCCCGGAGATCGAGGGTTTGCACCCGCCAGTGGCTGCTGAAGTTCTTCTCTGCGCGGGAATTCTGACCGGCTGGATCGGCAGCAAAACTCGAAATCAGACATCTCAGGAAACTGCGAAGAACCTGATTAGCGAGAGCATTGCTTATTTTGAGGGGGTCGGAGATCAAAAGAAGGCTGCCGCGGCGCGAACGGAAATTGCGTACTGTTATTGGCGCGACGGCGACCTGGACGAAGCGCGCATTATGCTGCGAGCGGCCCTGCAAAAACTCACCACCGTCGGGACCAGTCGAGCGCGCGCCTTATTGAAATTGACGACTGTTGAATTTTCGGCATCGCGCTATCATGAGATGTTAAAAATTCTCACGGATAACGCAGTGCTGTTCGCCAAGATTAACGACCTCACAACTAAAGGCGTCTACCACGGCCAACTCGCGATTGCGCTCCGCAACATCGGTAACTCGGAACAGCGTACGGAGTATTTCCGGCGTGCCGTGGCTGAGTTCCAGAAGGCTGACGAGTGTTACCGGCTGGCGCGAAATCCCGTGTTCCGCGCTGACGTGAAAAATAACGCGGCACTGCTCCTTGCTAACCTGGCTCGATACAAGGAAGCACACAAGTCTCTGGACGAAGCGCGCCGCCTGGCGGTGAATTTCAAAGACAAAGTGCGGGTTTCTCAGATCGATGGGTCTCGGGCGGAAGTGTTCCTGGCCCAGGGCAAACCCCAAAAGGCCGAAATAGCTGCGCGCAGAGCCGCCTCGGCGCTGGAAAAAAGCGGACAACAAATTTTGACCGTTGGTGCTTTGATTACGCAGGGAATCGCCTCGGCGCGTTCCGGGAAACTGGAGCGCGCGCAGTTTATTCTGCAAAGGGCCTACGAAATGGCGATTCAGGTTGGCGTGCTTGATAGAGCCGGACTTGCAGCTTTAACTTTGATCGAGGAGGTCGAGGATCTTTCGCCGAGCACAATGCAGGCTGCTTATGACCGCGCGCATGAATGGCTTTCTAAATCTGGAAACCAGGAAATACTGTTTCGTTTGAATCAGGCGGCAGGCAAACTCGCCTCATGTGTGCGCGGCGAACTAAGCGCCGAACAAGCGACTGAAATTCTCTTGAGCAAACCGGGATCTCTGCAAGACCGGGTGTTAAACGTCGAACGAGAAATGATCACTCAGGCATTGGCACAGGCTAACGGCAGTGTGACTCATGCGGCATCTTCGTTGGGGTTGAGTTATCAGGCGCTGGCTTACATTATCGCCGCCAGACACAAAGACCTGTTGAAGGAACGATCTCCGGTGCGCCGCCGTCGCGGTCGCAGTGCCACGGATTTGAAACAAACGAAGTAAACACCCATTCCGACGGGCTTTGCACTAAAAGCAGGATCTGTTACGTACAGTGGCGGCTTCAAGCGCCAACGGCGCGAAATGTAGAAGCCTGGGCCAACGGCCCAGGACTCGGTCGGAAACAAACGTGCTAGCGCTGAAAGCGCGAAATCATGATTACGGATGACTGCGCTGCCCTGAACGCGACTCCGATTGCGCGCCGTTAGCGCTCAGCGAAAGTGTTTGGCATGATACCCAGGCCATTGGCCTGGGCTTTTGCATTTCGCGCCGTTGGCGCTTAAAGCTTCCTAGACGACTTTTTGTGCAAAGCAAATCCTTCGCTCCATCTCTGCGCTTTCGGAACCAAACTCCCTCACCTCGTGTCGCAATCCTGAAACGAGGCATGTATCCAAGGCAGTTGTGACGTAACGAGTCACCATCATCATTATTCCGAAGTCGCGGTCACTGATTTCGTCAACCGAAACAGAGGATAACTTACAGCGAGCAGGGCGAGTGCATAGAGACTATTTTGCATGTCGGCGGCTATCGCTCCCACCAGAAAAAGCACTGAGCCCACGAGGGCCAGCCCGGTGGTCCAGGGATGGCCCCAGGCACGATAGGGACGATCCTTATCCGGCTCGCGACGGCGCAGGACAAAGACGGAAATAAATGAAAGCGTGTAGTTGGCAACAAAGAAGAACGCGAGAATGGTTATGACCTGCTCAAAGGTCTTGCCGAAAACAATAAACAAAACGGCCACCGCCGCGCTCGCGAATAAAGCGAAAGTTGGAGTGCCGCCTTTATTAATGTTTGCTGCTTTTCTAGTAAACAGCCCGTCCCTGCTTACAGCGAATAACACGCGAGTTGCCATCAGGTGATAAGCATTGATAGCGCTCAGCATAGAAACGATTGTGAGCGCCCTAAAGATCGTGTCGCCATACCGGCCGAAGACCACTCCGGCGGCGACACCGGCGGCAAAGTCCTTTCCGGCAATTTCTGAAATCGGCAGGACGTAGAGTAGCGCGACATTGACCAGGAGATAGATAGCAATCACCAGGAGCACTCCGCCAAACAGCGAACGCGGAATGTCACGACCCGGGTTGCTAACTTCCTCGGAAAAATAAATTACGCCGGCCCATCCGTCATAAGTGTAGATGACGGATTGCAACGACAACACGATGGCCGCCATCAGTGCGAAGCCGGCGGGGGTGGTTTGGGCAGGGGGCGCCGCGGCTGAGCTTTGACCGCCCAGAACGAAAACCGCGGCGATCAATCCCAGAAAGGCCAAGGCTTTCAGTGAACTGGTGACGTTCTGTGCCGTGCTCCCCCAGATAATCCCGCGCCATTGCAGAAGGGCGAAAACTAACGCTACCGCCGCGGCGATAACTACCGCCTGACCCTGTAGGGTTGGATAGAGTCCACCGGCAAATTGTCCAATCAGCAACGATACCGCAGCAGCTGATCCACACGTGGAGATCCAGTCGCTCCAACCGACGACAAACCCCGCATACTCGCCCAACGCATAACGCGAGAATACATACTGTCCGCCCGACTTCGGGAGCATCGTTCCGAGTTCAGCCATTGAGATGGCGCCGAGCAGCGCATAAAGACCGCCCACGACCCAAACGCCAAGAAAGATCGCCGGATGTGGTAACTGTTCCGCGATTGATCCGGGAGCGCGAAAAATTCCTGCGCCAATCGTGTTACCGATTATGACTGCGAGTCCAAACCCCAGGCCGAGCACCCGCAAGAGGCGTCCATGTGTTTCGGCAACGGCAGCGTTCTTAGTTGTGATAGGCAAAAGAAATCAATCAATTCTGTTAGAGACTTTGTTCAGGTCGGCATAAATTAGTCTGTGGAAGAGATGCTCGCCCGCCTCGCGTCGCACTGAGAGCCGGCCGGCATTGTAGGCGCGCGAGTTCAACCCGCGTTGCACTGAGCGGCAGATATCCTCATCTTCGTGTTGAATACGCTGCCCCACTTCCATGCTCGCTCGATTGCGTTGGCGTGCAGCCTCAGATAAATCCTCAAAGTAAAAATCGAAGATCACTTCCGTTTTGTCCACACCGTGAGGAATGACCGAATTAGTATCCATTACTCCGTCGTACCAGTTGATCATGAAGTTTGGGTAGAGCCAGTAGTAAAGCGCGCGGTCCCCGCCGCGCACGGCTCCGGTTTCTGGTTCAGCTCCTTCGGTGACCACAGGACTCGACTGCAGGCAAAACCCTTCGCCGGTTTCAATGGTGTAGTTTCTGTAATCCAGAACGCTGTCGAGGCCCTTGTGAAGCTGAGGGACGTGGTAACCGCCGTCAAGATAATTGTCGACAAAAACCTTCCAGTTGCAGTCGAACATGTAGCGTCGCCGTTCCAGCCAGTGAAGCCTGGCGAGATCGAGCGATCTAATCTGACTATCAAGTTCAGCGCTGGGAAAACTTTCATTCAAAGCATGCGCGCCCTGCGATTGTTCGGTGCTGCGATCAACTTTGACGAAAACCCACTTTTCCCAGACAACGGTTTCCACCGGCAGCAGGCCATTTCCCTCGCGCTCAAAACTACAAACACCAGCGAAATCCGGAGTGCCCTTCAATTCTCCTTCAAGCGAATAAGTCCAACCGTGATATGGACAGCGAAGATAGTTTGCGGTTCCTTCCGGCTCTGTCATTATCGCGGCCGCATGGTGGCCACACACATTAAAAAAGGCGCGCAGAAGATTGTCTCTGCCTCGAACGACCACGAGGGGTTCGCCGCCTATTTCAGTGGTTACGTACGCGCCGGGGCGTTCGACCTGGTCTGTGCGCGCCGCAAATTGCCACGATTGCGCGAAGACGGTCTGCAGTTCGAGCGCGTGGATGCGCTCATCGACGTACCATGAAGAGGGGATCGTCGAAGCTTGATCCAAAGTGGCGTTCGGATCGTAGCTGTCGATGATTTCTTTGAGGGAAGACATGATGTAGGGCAGCCCTCGTGGCTGCCGTCTGCGGGCAGGGACGAGCCCTGCCCCTACAAAACGGGCGTCGCGGTTTTTCGTTTCGGATTGAAAAAAGGTAACTTCACGACTCTGGCGCCAACCAGATGGCGTCGCGCCTCGACCGTTATTTCAAATTGCAGTTTTGTGCCGAGCTTAGTCTGTTCGCGTTTCAAAGTTGCGAGCGCGATCATTTTTTTCAAAGTCGGCGACCAGGTGATTGAAGTAGCTTTTCCGACTTGTGATCCATCTTTGAAGACTGGGACTGCAACACGTGAAGTGATTGGGGAAACGGCCGGCGGTAATCCGGCTGTTTCATAGAGTTGTTCCACCTGGGGCCAGTCGATTTCCAAGCCGACAATCTCGCGAGCATGCCCGCGCTTCTGTTCGGCGATCAAGGCTGCCTGCCCGATGAAACGGTTCTTGGCGGTATGCACCAGCCGTCCCAGCCCCATTTCAAATGGCGAATACCTTTGTTCGCTAATCAATGCTTTTTTGCAACTATTGAAATCCACTTCGATTAACAGGAGCCCGGCTTCCACCCGAGCCACGTCAAGGGCCAACATGCCGGCCGGATGGATGTCGAAGGCCTGACCAGCTCTCATCAAAGCATCCCAAACCTTCAGCGCTTGTTCGCTCGGCACCCAAATCTCGTAACCCAGATCACCGGTGTATCCGGTGCGTGAGATCTCCACCGCCACGCCGGCTATTTCTCCCTTAGTCACGCGAAAGTATTTGAGGTTCTCAATGTCCGCTGCGCTAACCAACCTTCGGAGCAGGCGACCCGACGTGGGTCCCTGGAGGGCGAGGGCGGCGACGCTTTCCGAGATGTCTTCAAGTTGCACATCCATACCCGTTGCGTTTTGCGTAAACCATCGCAGACTTGGGTCGGCCGCCGTCCATCGATACGAATTCTGCTCCAGACGCGAAACGGTGCCGTCGTCAATCACTTTTCCGTTTTCATCACACCACGGCGTGTAAATAACCTGGCCGACGGAAACCTTTCGCATGTCGCGCGTAATAATCCGATCAACCAGCCGCGTGGCATCTGGTCCACTTACTCGATATTTGAACAACGGCGAGATGTCGATCAACGCCGCCGCATTGCGAATAGCGTTGTACTCATGCTCGTGATGCGGCTCGTAGGAACTGACGGCGTAATAACCGGACCACTCGCGATAGTTCAAACTCTCGCAGAGCGGAAAAGTTCTTTCGTGGAAAGCGGTTCCGACGGGCATGCGTTAATCTTTGGGTTTGCGGGCAATCAGCTTACAGCGTCTAGATCTGTGAGCCTTAGTTAAACTCGTCATCCTCGTCAGGAAAACTTATTTCCTGGGAAACCAGATCTTGCCACTCCTTTATGACTTCTTTACTCGCATTGAGCGAGAGGAGTTTTTCATTCACTGCGCCTGCTTCGATCTTCAACTCTGGAAAAGTCAGCAAAAGCATTGCGAGATCTCGCCAGTCAGTACCAGCTTTTGGTTTCCCGCGACGCCCGTTGTAAGACATCACCTTGTACGCAATTAGTTCTGGTGGGCTGATCACCCTAATGTGTTCAATCGTTTGTGAGTCCGGCAAGGACACTACTGGCCGCACATCAACCAGGTGTCGATTGCCGGCTTTTTGGGTCTGATAGAGACGATAACCTCTTCCCTCACCGATCACGCGAGAGCGCATTGCAATGTGAAAACGTCCAGCCAGATATTCGCGCAACTCGTCCGCAAATTCTCGAGCGCGAGTCGACATAAGATCGATGTCCTGAGTCATACGTGGCTCATCGACGTAGGCGTTGACAGCGGTGGCGCCAAACACAACTACATCATCGCGCCCGCGCAGGAATTCAAGCACGGCGTCGTGGATGGTCGCCAGCGGCAGTGGCTCGCGCATCGCAAACTCCTTAAATGTGAGAACTCCAGCGTTGAGCATTGTTACATAGTACGCTTGCCCGGGTTTCGTAGCGTGTTTGTCAGGGCGAGCGATTATAAGTATGCTGGCGATTCTTCAGCAAGGAACGCATTTATGTTATATGTATCGCTCCCCCTTTTGGTCTAAGAACAGATATAAAAAATAATGGGTACCGCTAAACAAGAAGTTGAAGCACTGCTGAATAAGTTGCCAGACGACTGCTCACTTGAAGACATTCAGTATCATCTGTATGTGATAGAAAAGGTCCGCAATGGACTCGTGGTCGCAGACACTCTAGGGGAAATAACTCAAGATCAAGTTGAGCAGCAACTAGGCAAATGGCTCACCAAGTAGGCTGGTCACCATCTGCTCTCGCCGATACCGAGGCAATTGCCGGCTATCTCCCGCGACTCTACCTCATACGCCAGCGCCGTCGTTCGAAGGATAATGAATGCGACCCGCGGCCCTTGAAGATCATCCCTTCGCCGGTCGCACGGTGCCTGAGTTTGACGACAAGACGATTCGAGAAGTCTTTGTTTACAATTACAGAATTGTTTACCAACTTGAAAGCGAGCGGGTGACTTTCTCCGCGGTTACACGGCAAGCGGCAATTTACCTCGTCGTTTCATCCGAAAGCGCAAGAGTAGTCCAGCAGAATGAGCAACAAATACGACGTCATCGTCATAGGTGGCGGCCATAACGGACTGGTGAACGCCGCCTATCTGGCGCGCGCCGGCAGGCGTGTGCTGGTGCTCGAACGCCGGCACGTGCTCGGCGGTGCAGCGGTAACTGAGGAAGTGTTTCCTGGCTTCAAGTTCTCGGTTTGCTCTTACGTGGTTTCGTTGCTGCGGCCCGAGATCATTCGTGAACTCGATCTATCGCGTCACGGGCTGGAGATTCTTCCGCTCGACGGCACCTTCACGCCCATGCCGAACGGTGACTATCTCTGGCGCGTGAATGACCATGCAAAAACACGGCGCGAGATTGCGCGTCACTCCAGGCTCGATGCCGAAGCTTACGACGAGTATGGCAAGGCGATGCTCGAGATGGCGCGTTTCGTGAAACCGATCATGAGCATGACGCCGCCTGATCCCACCTCGCTCAATCCAAAGGGTCTCAAGGATCTCTACTTTCTCGGGAGAAGATTCCAAAACCTCGACGCCGAAGATCAGTACAACCAGGTCCAATTGATGACGATGAGCGCCGTCGACTTTCTCGACCAGTGGTTTGAAACCGACGTACTCAAGGCGACGATGTCCGCTTCCGGAATCATCGGCACGTTTCTCGGAGTGCGCTCGCCCGGGACGGCTTACGTTCTGCTGCATCACTACATGGGCGAGATCGACGGAGCATTTCGATCCTGGGGACTGTCGCGCGGAGGCACTGGCGCGATCTCAAACGCGATTGCCGATGCGGCGCGCGAATTCGGCGCGGAGATTCGCACCGAGACGCCGATTGCAAAAATTTTAATGAAGAATGGCCAGGCCAAAGGGGTGGTGCTTGTTAATGGCGATGAGATTTATGCTGACACTGTCTCGTCGAGTGTCGATCCGCGTCTGACGTTTATGAAGATGATTGGCGAGGAGCACCTGCCCGACGACTTTGCTGCGGATCTAAAGCGCTACAAATATCGTGGCTCATCTGGAAAGGTAAATCTGGCGTTGGACGGCCTGCCCGATTTCAAGTGTTTGCCCGGCGCGGGTCCGCATCTGCGTGGCGCTGTGTCGATTTCTCCGAGCGTCGATTACATGGAACGCGCCTACGATGATGCCAAGTATGGGAGCTTCTCGCGTCGTCCTTACATCGATATGGTTATTCCGAGTCTCACCGATCCTTCGGTCGCGCCGCCGGGCAAGCATGTGATGTCCTGCTTCGTTCAATACGCGCCTTACAATTTGAAGGAAGGTAACTGGGACGATAAGCGCGAGGGCTTTGGCGACACGGTGATCGATACGATCGCCGAACACGCTCCCAACATTAAGGATCTGATTTTGCACCGCCAGGTTTTGACGCCGCTCGACATTGAACGGGACTTTGGGCTTTCGGAAGGCAACATCTTTCAGGGCGAGCTGACCCTGGAACAACTTTTCTTCTTACGGCCAGCACCTGGTTGGGCTCAATACCGCACGCCGATTCGTAATCTCTACATGTGCGGCTCGGCGACTCATCCGGGGGGCGGCATCATGGGCGCGCCGGGCCGCAACGCGGCGATGCAGATGCTGAAGGACAAGAAGTAGGACAGACATTCTTGTCTGTCCCTGTGCGGGACTCTTACCGATGGGGCGCCAGATGGAGAGATTTTCCAATTATCATTTCTCAATTTTCATTTTTCATTGATGGATAACACCAGAGCGGTTCTTTCGATGACAAAGAGAAGTATGAAATGAGAAATGGAAAATCTGATTTGCTCGGATGAATATCTGATCACGAACTACGGGACAGGCACGAATGCCTGTCCTACCTAATGACTAAATACGACATCATCATCGTTGGCGGTGGTCACAACGGCCTGGTCGCTGCTTGTTATTTGGCAAAAGCCGGCCTGAAGACACTAGTGCTTGAGCGTCGCGAAACCGTCGGCGGCGGCGCGATTACCGATGAGATCCATCCTGGCTTCCGTTGTTCAATCCTTGACGACGTCCCTGGGCCACTTCTTTCCCACGTCGTCAAAGACCTCGATCTGAAATCACACGGCGTGGAGTTTATCGTTCCGGAGGTTCGGGCGCTGGCTCTCAATCCCGATGGGCCGGCGGTTTGCTTGTTTGCAGATCAGAGACGCACGGTAAACGAGTTGGAACAAATCTCCGTGAAGGATGCGCAAAGCTATCCGGAATTTGAAACCAGCTTCGCGCGCATCGGTCGAGTGTTGGCGCCACTCGTGACGATGACGCCGCCCTCGGTTGAAAAGCCTGCGGCCGCGGAGTTGTGGAACCTCGCCAAGCTGGGTCTTTCGTTTCGGGGTCTCGGCAAGCAGGATGCCTATCGCTTGTTGCGTTGGGGGCCAATGGCGGTCGCCGATCTGGTGGCGGAGTGGTTTGAAACGGAGTCTTTGCGAGCGCTGATTGCTGCGCGCGGAATCGCAGGCGCGTTTGCCGGTCCATGGTCTGCAGGTACGAGCACCGCGCTCCTCTGGCAGGCAGCGCTCGATGGCCACGCAACGGGCACAACTACTTTCATCAGCGGAGGAATGGGCGCGCTCACCCAGGCGCTGGCTAAGGCCGCAACAAGCGCCGGCGTTGAGATTCGGACCTCCGCTGATGTGAAACGGATTGAAACCAACGAAGGAAAGGCAGCGCGAGTTGTACTCAGAAACGGCGATGAGATCTCGGCCCGGGCAATAGTTTCCAATGCTGACCCGCGCAGCACTTTGCTCGATCTGGTCGATCCGGTCGAATTCGATCCGAGTTTCCTGGCAAAGATTCAGCATTATCGGGCACTCGGAGTCTCTGCCAAGATCAACTTGGCCCTTTCGCGTCTGCCTTCGTTTACTGGAGTCGAACCAAGCGATTCCCAACAAAAGCTTTCAGGCCGAATTCATGTTGGACCAGACGTCGACTACCTCGAACGCGCATTTGACGCTGCGAAGTATGGAGACTATTCGCCTGCGCCTTACATGAACATCACCATTCCATCGCTGACTGATTCGACGTTGGCGCCCGCAGGTGCGCACGTAATGTCGGTCTCGGTGCAATACGCGCCATACAAACTAAAGGAAGGCGACTGGGACTCGCGCCGCGAAGAGTTTGCTGACAACGTGATTGAGAAATTGACTGCTTACGCGCCCAACCTGAAAGAGATTACTGTTGCGCGCCAAGTCGTTACACCTTTAGATCTGGAGCAGACTTACGGATTAAGCGGCGGCCATATTCACCATGGTGAGCAGACGCTCGATCAGTCGTTCACCTTTCGTCCAATCATCGGCTGGGCGCAATATCGAACTCCGCTCAAAGGACTCTATCTTTGCGGCGCCGGGACCCATCCGGGTGGCGGCGTGACCGGAGCGCCGGGCGCCAATGCCGCGCGCGAAATTATCAAAGACCTCAAGAGTAGCGCCTAAGACTCGCTGTGTTCCCTCGGTGTTCTTTGTCTCTGTGGTGATTTTCTTTACCTGGGTCCACCACAGAGACACAAGAGTCTTTCCCTCGAACAAATCAGCCTCAAATTACTTCTGGAAACCAAACAGGATTGCGACTGTACGAATAATACGCGTCCACAGTAGTGCCTCCGATTCCGTGTTGCGTAACGCGACAGCAGGACTGGGAACCGAAAGCACCCTTGCCCGGCAGCTTTCCAGTAACTCAGTTCTTAACCGGGATCCGTCTGCGTCCCTAAAAATCCATCCGCTGCATCGCGCATTGAACTAAGGAGAAGATCACGCCGTGAAATCACTTATTCGCTCAACTACCAAGCACCTTGTGCTCAGTCTGCTTGCCCTGACCGTATTGGCGGCCGCACACACCACCGCTCGGGCCGACGAAGTATCGATTTCCGGCTTTACCAACGGTTGTTTTGGAGCAGGGTGTACTCCGGGAGCCAGTGCCACCATTCTCGGCCTCTCCTACAGCAATTCAACTTTTTCTGGAACGACAGCAAATGGCTTTCGAGGTATCGGCGCTAACGCGAATCCGGGTTCAAACTTCAACAACCTCGGGTCTTTTCAACTGAGCACCGCTCCGAATGCTTTCAATGCGCCCTTTACACTCCTGGTCACCTTCACCGCTCCCCAGGGTATCGCCGGCACAAACCAGGCAAACTATACCGCCTTGGTAACAGGCACGGTGATAAGCGACAACATCGGCGGTGTCTTCATTGACTTCAATAACACCGCCTTGACGTTTACCTTCAATGACCCAAACTGTGAACCGGATCCGACCGGTGGTCGTCCGGGCCAGCAAACTACCTGCGGAGTGGGCTCCTTCTCGTTCAGCGTCAACGATCTGGCGATTGACCCGGGCAGCATTGTTGCGCTGACAGGACAGATCACCGCCGCGCAGCAGCAGTCGGAGGTTCCTGAGCCGGCCACCTTGTTGTTACTGGGAACCGGGTTGACCGGCATCGCAGCGCGATTTCGCCGACGCAGGAAGGCTAAGATCGAAGCGGTCGACTAAGTCATTGACTTAAATCAACGAACGAATCGAGGCTGGCGGATCCATTTCCGCCGGCCTCGACTGTTTTGTCCATCAGTCAGAACGGCGGAGGCATGCCCTTGCTCGCCAAACGTGATAAAAGAGGCAGCGGCCTAAGGCGATCAGCGAAGGAGATCAGAGACGACGTGACCAAGCAAACCGCACCACGCCGAAGTTTTGCCAGTGACAACAACGCCGGCGTTCATCCTGCAGTTATGAAAGCGATCGCCGCAGCTAACGACGGTCACGTAATCGCCTACGGGGACGACGTCTACACAGCGCGCGCCGTCAAAAAATTCCGCGAACAATTTGGCAAAGACGCTGAGGTCTTCTTCGTTTTTGGCGGCACGGGCGCAAACATTCTGGGTCTGAAAGCCGCGACGCAACCGCACCACGCGGTCATTTGCGCCGAGACAGCCCATATAAATGTTGACGAGTGTGGCGCGCCGGAAAAATTTACCGGTTGCAAACTTCTTGGCGTTCAGACGCCGCATGGCAAACTAACGCTGGACCAGATACCGCCGCTGCTTCACGAAATCGGTTTTGAGCATCACGTGCAGCCGCGCGTAATTTCAATCTCACAAGCTACGGAAATGGGCACCGTCTATTCGGTGCGTGAATTGAAAGCGCTGGCGAACTTCGCTCACGACCACGGCATGTTGTTGCACATGGACGGAGCGCGAGTCGCCAATGCGGCGGCCAGTCTGGACCTAAAACTTCGCGCGGTAACGCGAGACACAGGTGTAGACATTCTTTCTTTTGGCGGAACGAAGAATGGAATGATGTATGGCGAGGCGGTCGTTTTCTTCAACCGGAAACTCGCTGAGGACTTCAAGTACACGCGCAAACAGGGTGCCCAGCTCCCTTCAAAGATGCGATTCATATCAGCGCAGTTTGAAGCGCTTTTGACGGACGATCTCTGGCGCCGGAATGCGCTACACGCGAACCGCATGGCCCAATTACTGGCTGACGCACTCGGGAAGATTCCGCAAATATCGATAACTCAGAAGGTCGAAGCGAATGGAGTGTTTGCGGTGATACCGCGACGTTACATTCCTTTGCTGCAGAAGAAATACTTCTTCTACATTTGGAACCAGGAGCGGTCTGAAGTAAGGCTGATGACTTCGTTTGATACGACGGAAGAAGACATCGCAGACTTTGTGAGCTTGGTGAAAAAAACCGTTAGGTGACTATCCGCAGATCGTTAACCACAGATTACGCCGATTACACAGATTTCAGGAAACGATTACTCGAGAATAGTTTAGTAATCGGCGTAATCTGCGATAGTTTTTCTTAGTCAAGGAAGAACCTCAACAGTCCTCCCGCGGAGGCGATGCCGCTCACCCGGTTATCGTCAGAATCTCCCAGAGCAGACGTTCGGCGCATGTCCAGGGCGAGTTTTTCCTGGCGCAGCTGTGCACGTTCTTCGGCAATCGCGACTTTCTCTTTTGCACGTGCAGTATTCAATCCACCGTCACGAATGAATTCTATGATGCGGCTCAGCTCATCGCGATCAAACCACGTCCCATGCTGCTTGCAAGCATCCACGATGACGCCGGAACAGCGCGCGAAATTCATTCGATTCATTAACTGTGAACATTCCGGACACGGAACATACTTAACCTTGCTGGTCTTTTCGCAGGCGACTGCCGAGGCAGGTGTGGCGGCGCCCAACACCGCAGACTGCTCTTCGCGATCGGCGCATATTTTTTCAAATGACCTGACGTCAACCCACAGCCCCTCGCATTGCGAACATTCGCCCACCGGCGTTTCTCCGATGACAAGTGGTTTCATATTCTTTTGGCAGCGCGGGCATGGGCGCGATTCTACGTCGGCGCTTTCCGGGGCAACGGCGGCAGCACCGCATCTTGGACAATGTTTGCTGCCAATGAACATCATCCCGAAGCACGACGGGCACGCAACGGTGGCCAGGCGTGACTCACAAAACGCGCATCGCGAGGCCTCAGTCGAGCTCGCGGCGCCACAATTTGGGCAGTGAAGGGTTTCAGCCTGCATCGGCCGCATTCTAGCAGTTTGCGCGCAAAAGTGGACTACAGGTCGAACGCTGTGCGATCCTTTCCGCGCATCGCAAAAAAGTAGGATAGGCATTTTTGCCTGTACCTCTTTCCCAACAAGGCAGAATCCAATCAACAAGTGACAGGCAGGAATGCCTGTCCTACTAAAATGAGCAACGTGCTGGATCAAGCAGTCGACCTGTTCGAGCCCGCGCCGGAACTTGTCTCGATGATGACGGGTGCGGAACTCAAACTCCCCGTGCTGCTGGCGCTCGATATTGGAACCTCGGGAACGCGCGCCGCGATCTTTGATGAACGAGGCGCAGAGATTCAAGATACCGGCGTGCAAGTAACTCGGTTGGCGAGAAGTGCCACGGATTTCTCCACCTGGGATGCGGATGAATTACGACTGCAGGTGGTCCAGGCAATCGACGCCACCCTCTTCGAAGCCAGGTTTCTTGAGGCCACGTCGCGCATCCGACTGATCGCCGTCTCGTGTTTCTGGCATAGCCTGGTTGGGATTGATCAAGACGGAAACCCGACAACGCCGGTGCTTGGCTGGGCCGACAATCGCGCCGTTGCGGAGGTATCTGAGCTGCGTTCAAGATTGAACGAGGCTGAATTTCACTCGCGCACCGGATGCCGCCTACACCCGAGCTACTGGCCGGCAAAAATTCTCCGCTTGCGAAACCAGGAACCGGACGTTTTTAGGCGCACGACTAAGTGGCTTTCATTTGCTGAATACCTGGCGCTGGAAGTGTTTGGAGAAACGGCCGCCAGCGTTTCCATGGCTTCCGGAACGGGTATCTTCAACCAGCGGACCTGTGAGTGGGACCAGCAAATGTTGGACGCGCTCAATATTGGCATCGAGAGCCTTCCGGAAATTGCCTTACCGAGGAAAACCTTTCAGCGGTTAATGCCTGAATACGCTGAGCGCTGGCCTCAACTAAGCGAAGCCCGGATGTTTCCGGCAATAGGGGATGGCGCGGCCAACTCCATCGGCGCGGGATGCACTTCAAAAGAGAAAGCCGCGTTGATGATTGGTACGTCTGGCGCGATGCGAGTGCTTTATGCGGGCGAGCCACCTGTGGCCGTGCCACCAGAGCTGTGGTCATACCGCGCCGACAGAGATCGAGTGGTGATTGGGGGCGCTCTATCTGACGGGGGCGGGCTCTATCATTGGTTTCGAGAATCTCTACTGGGTGACCAGGATGCGGAGGCGATCGAAATGAAATTGTCGCGCCTGGCACCCGATTCTCACGGCCTGACGATTTTGCCTTTTTGGGCGGGGGAACGAAGCACGGGTTGGCATGCCGACGCGCGCGGCGCCATCATTGGGCTTAATGCTCAGACTCGACCCATTGAAATTCTGCGCGCGGCCATGGAAGCAGTCGCGTATCGCTTTGCGTTGATTGCGAAAGCGCTCGAACCTATCGCGCCGGGCTCGGCGATAGTTGCCTCGGGCAACGCGTTGCGTTCTTCGCGGGTGTGGGGACAGATACTGGCAGACGTTCTTGGCCGGCGCGTGACGTTGTGTGAGGAATCTGAGGCCTCTTTGCGCGGCGCCGCCTTGCTTGCACTCGAAGCGGCGGGCAAAATACAAAGTATCGCGGAATTCTCAGTGCCGGCGGAAACAGTCTTTGAGCCGAGAATGTCTCATCACGAGCGTTATCAGCAGGCTCTTGATCGTCAGCAACAAATCTACGAACGTGTGATCAAAAACTCCTAACAGGACGGTGACATGAGCGCCACAGTGCAGCAGGAAAACAACAAACCCACACCCGATTTGGATCAACTTTGCATCAACACGATTCGCACGCTGTCGCTCGATGCGATTCAAAAGGCCGAATCAGGTCACCCGGGGTTGCCGCTGGGCGCGGCGCCGATGGCCTATGTCTTGTGGACGCGGTTCATGCGTCACAACCCGCAAAATCCTAAGTGGGAGAATCGCGATCGCTTTCTCTTATCGGCCGGCCATGGCTCGATGCTGCTCTACTCGCTGCTTTATCTCACCGGTTACGACCTTCCGCTCGATGAAATAAAAAACTTTCGCCAGTTTGGATCGAAGACGCCGGGACATCCGGAGTATGGTTTGACGCCTGGAGTGGAAATTACTACTGGGCCACTTGGCCAGGGCTTTGCAAACGGCGTGGGAATGGCGATGGGCGCCGCTCACCTGAGCGCGAAGTTTAACCAGGAAGGTTTCCCGCTCATTGATCACTACGTTTATGCAATCGTTTCCGACGGCGATCTGATGGAAGGTGTTGCTGCCGAAGCCGCTTCGCTCGCCGGTCATCTCAAGCTCGGCAAACTGATCTATTTATACGACGACAACAATGTGACGATTGAGGGCTTTACCAGCCTCGCCTTCAGCGAAGATGTACCGAAGCGTTTTGAATCGTATGGCTGGCACACGTTAACTGTAGCCGACGGAAATGATCTCGACGCGATTGACGCTGCGATCCGCGAGGCGCAGTCAGTTTCCGACAAGCCTTCGCTGATTTCAGTGAAGACGATTATCGGATTCGGCATGCCGACCCAGGGCACGCGCAAGGCGCACAGCGATGCGCCCGGTCCTGATGCCGTGAAGGAAACGAAACGACATCTCGGGTGGCCCGAAGACAAACAGTTTTTCGTTCCTGACGAAGCTCTGGCCCACTTTCGCGAAGCCGTCTTACGCGGCAACGGACAGGAGCAGCAGTGGAAAACGCTCGTCTCGAAATACGAAGAAACGCACGCCGAACTTGGAACCGAGTGGCGCGCGACCGTGAAGGGCGAACTGCCGGCAGATTGGGAAACACACTTGCCGGACTTCAAAGATGGCAAGGCAGTAGCGACGCGAGTGGCGAGCGGCGAGGTCATCAACGCCCTGGCGCCGCACCTGCCGATGTTGATTGGCGGATCGGCTGACCTGGGAGTCTCCAACAACACTGACATCAAAGAAGGCGGCGACTTTGAAGCGGATTCTTACGAGGGTCGCATCATTCACTTTGGGGTGCGCGAGCATGCGATGGGATCGACGCTGACCGGAATTTCTCTTAATGGCGGTTTGATCCCATATGGTGGCACGTTTCTCACGTTTTCAGACTACATGCGTCCCGCCATTCGTTTGGCAGCCCTTTCGGAAGTTCAGGTGATTTACGTTTTCACTCACGACTCGATCGGGCTTGGGGAGGATGGTCCAACACATCAGCCGATCGAACATGTAGCAGCGCTGCGTGCAATTCCAAATCTGTTTGTTATCCGTCCGGCGGACTCGCCGGAGGTGAGCGAGGCATGGCGCATTGCGATCCTGCGCCGCCACGCGCCTACGGCTCTGGCTCTGACACGTCAGAAGGTGCCGCTGATTGACCGGACGAAGTTTGCCGCAGCCGTCGGTCTCCGCCGCGGTGGTTATATTCTCGCCGAAGCAGGCGACGTCCAAAGTCCAAAGTCCAAAGTCCAAAGTCCGCAACTGATCATCATCGCCACCGGGTCTGAAGTTTCCCTCGCACTGGAAGCCCGCGAAAAACTCCAAGCCGAAGGCATAGCCACGCGGGTTGTTTCAATGCCCTGCTGCGAACTCTTCGACGAGCAACCTGAAGACTACCGCAATGAGGTATTGCCGCCTTCGGTCACCGCGCGACTGGCCGTCGAAGCGGGAGTAAGGCAGGGTTGGGACCGCTACGTTGGTCCAACCGGGGACGTCGTTTCCCTTGAACGCTTCGGCGCCTCCTCGCCCGGCGATGTGGCGCTGCGGGAGTTGGGGTTCAACGTGGAGAATGTTTTGACGAAGGCGCGAGGGCTGCTCTAGGAGACACAGGGTAAGCATGATGTAAATTCGGCGCGGTGCACGCGAGCGGTGGATTGATGAGGATCTAGATTTCACCAACTCTCACCATGGAAAGTAAACAAAATCGTATTTTCATTTATGTAGGAGCCTCCGTTCTTGCTTTCCTTGTCATTGTTTATTTCTTCTGGGTCAGACCCAATCAGCAATTGAATGAAGCGAAGGCGTCTCTTAACCTCAAGGATTTTATTGAACTTAAGAGTGGCATTCGGTCTGGACTGGCCCAGGCATTGGGTGGGGCTGCCCTCCTCATCGGGCTGGGCTTTACCTGGCGCAGTATCAAAGCAGCTGAAAAGAACCTGACCATTGCTCAGGAAAATATCAGAGCTACACAGGAGACCGCGACAAAGAACTTAACTATTGCTTTGGAAGGGCAAATCACCGAGCGTTTTACGAAAGCAATAGAATTGTTAAGCAATGAGACCAGTGTCGCAGCAAGGTTAGGGGCTATATATGCGCTTGAACGAATTGCAAGAGACTCAGGAAAAGATCATTGGACTATCATGGAGATTCTTTCGGCCTACGTACGAGAGAAAGCTCATTGGGTGCCCGCTGAGGTTGCGATTCCCGAAACTGCCGAGGACGCGTTGCGCGTAATTCCTCCGCCTGCCATTGACGTTAGAGCTTGTCTTAGTGTGATCTCAAGACGCAACCGGAGCGGTGAGAAGGGCGACCAACGGCTCAATCTTATGAAAGTGGATCTTCGAAGATGCCATCTGGATAGTCCCCACTTTGAGAAAGCAAAGATTGGCCAGTCTCGTCTCGATTGGGCGCTTTTGATTGGCGCCCATCTGGAAGGAGCGTTTTTATTTCGCACTCACTTAGAACGAGCGTTCCTCATCCGCGCTAATTTTGACGGAGCCGACCTTGAGCAAGCCCACCTTGAAGGCGCGGATTTGACGGATGCACATTTTAAGAAGAGCGTACTAACGGAAACAAATTTTGATAAAGCTGTACTCGTGAGAACCCATTTTGAGGGAACAGATCTTAGGGCTGCGACTGGTCTTACTCAACAACAAATAGTCGAGGCTGTTTTTGACGAACACACTCTTCTCCCTGATGGGCTTGTGAGGCCAGAGCCCCCGAAGAACTAGTTTCACCGATATGAGAATTGCGATGGGCGCTGATCACGGCGGGTATCCACTCAACGAGCGGGTGATTGAAGAACTGCGCGGCGCCGGACATGAGTTGATCGATTTCGGCACGCACGTGGGTTCGCGGCCGGACGACTATCCGGATTATGCGTTGAAGGTTGGCCGGGCGATCCAATCGAACGAAGCCGACATCGGCATCCTCGTCTGCGGCAGCGGCGTAGGCGCTTCAGTGGCCGCGAACAAACTCAAGGGAATCCGCGCCGCGCTCTGCGGCGACACCTACTCGGCGCATCAATCACGCGAACATGACAACTGCAATGTGCTGTGTCTGGGCGCGCGTGTTACCGGAGAGGAACTGGCGCTGGAAATTGTGCGCGCGTTTGTGGCAGCGCGGTTCTCAGGCGAAGAGCGACACCTCCGGCGGTTGGGTAAGATTGCGGAGATGGAAAAGATGAAGCCGGCCGACCAGTGAAGAACCAGAGCATTTTCCATATATCATTTGTCATTTCTCATTTTGTAATTGATAGGCATCAGAATAGTTCAACGCCAGGACGAGCTTCATTCGCTTCTTGAAGTAGGACAGGCATTCCTGCCTGTCCATAATGACGAATGAGAAATGAAAAATGAGAAATGGAAAATGGGTTAGGTTTTTGTTGTTGCTGACTGTCTCCCCACGACAAACCGCAGCGCTCTCGGCATCACCCGAAACTCCACCGGCGTAACCCCGCGAACATTTCCATCCGCTTCAATCTTCATCGCATCATCATCCGAAAAAGTTTCCACTCTTACTTTCGTTCCCTGGGTAATGCGCACTTTTGGATTTACAACATGTCCGCCCTCGTGGATGCGCATCAGTTCGCGAACAACGTTCGCACGGTTGAGGCCGGAGGCGGTGACGACGTCGAGTTTGCCATCGTCGATCCGCGCCTGCGGTGAAAGCATCATGCCGCCGCCGGCATAAAGCGCGTTTGCCACGGCCGCGAGGTTGACCGGGCCATCGAGAATCTCCACCTCATCGACTACGACGCGCACGCGCCGCTCGCGCCAGTTCACTAGTCCGGCAGCGGCGGCCAAAGTGAACCGCGCTTCGCCCGAAAGCCGGCGCATGAACTTACCCTGAGCGGCAACACGCGCTGCTGTCTCGCCACCGATACCCATCGAAGAAGCGTTCAGGCAGATGAAAGGCTTGAGATAATCGTTACAACGCCCGTAGAGCACATCCACTATTCGCGTGCTGTCCGCATTTTGTTCGCGGCAATGAGTGATGAAAGCGGCGATCCATTGATCCAGTGGCGATCGCTGGCCCATGAGCCCACGCGCAAAATCATCTCCTGTGCCGGCGGGAAGAATTGCGAGCGAAGCGTTTGGATTTATCGGAGAGGGCAGCTCTTCCAAACGCTCGCTGAACTCAAAAAAACCTTCGGCGGCTTCGCTAAGCGAGCCGTCGCCGCCAACTACGGCGATTGTGGTCACTCGCGAGTGCAAGGCGGTACGAGTTTGCGTAGTAGCGTCACAGGGATGTGTGGTGGTGTGAAAAGCAAAGTCTACGCCGGCGGCTTGAAGTTGATCCTTAATGAGGGGCCACGCGCGGCGGGCTTTGGCCGCTGCGTTGTTGATGACGATGAGAGGCTTAGGCACGGGTGGTGAATGGTAAATGGTAAACGTTGAAATCGTGAAGCGGGTCACGTGCCATTTACCATGGGTAACGTTCTGGGTTGAACTATTTTACGCGCGGCCAAGACCCTTCCCCTCTTACCCCTTTCCCAAAAGGAAGGGACGAAAAAGGCCGCATTCCTGCCTGTCCTGTCTGGTGTCTGACGAACATTGGTTGTCGATATCCAGGCGGAGACAACGCGACAAACCAAAGTTTTCGGACAAAAAAGAAGGACAGGCAACAGTGCCTGTCCCCAGTCGGAAGTGTGGTTTTTGAAAAGAGAACAGGCAAGAACGCCTGTCCTACACGGGTTTAAGAGCGGGCTTTCGCGCGTCGCGCGGACAAAGCCAATTCACGAGCGCGGGGCATGGCTTCAACGGCGCGTGCGATTTGCGGGTCGTTTTCATACAGGACCTGGATCGACGCCAGCGATCCATAAGCCGCAGTGGCCAACTCGAAACGAAGTTGACGCTCGACAAACGGTCGCGCTTTTTCTAATTGTTCGGGTGTCACCTTGAGTGCCGGTTTGCTTGCGACGAAGCGCTGGAACTCTTTGAACAGCGCATCCGTGACCGGAAAATCTGATGATGAAACGTCGCGATCATAATCGATTGGTTTGTTAACCCGGTAGCTTTCAAACCCGGCCACTCTGCCGGCGACCAACTCAAGCGCAAATCCAAAGATCGAGTTTGCCAGTCGGTTTTCACTGGGTTTGATTAGCGCCGGCTTTACAAATTCGTCGGGGGTAATCCCGCCCCCTTCATAAACCGCGCGGCCCGTATCGGTGCGTTTCTCCGGCCCGACCGGTTGGACCGGTTCCTTGCTTCGGTCTGCCGACAATCCACCGCGGGTGTAGTAATCGTAAAAACCGCCGTTGGAATAATCGCGCTGAATCAGGCGTCCGGAAGGGGTGAAATATTTAGCGACGGTCAGCAGCAGGGCGGAATCGTGTTCAAGCTGGATTGGAAGTTGGACCAGGCCTTTTCCAAAAGTGCTCTCGCCGACAATCAGCGCCCGGTCGTGATCCTGCAAAGCTCCGGCAACAATCTCCGCCGCCGAGGCACTCTCGCCGTTTACCAAAACGACCAAAGGAATTTGATCAGGCGCTTCGTTGATCGCGCGATATGCCGGCTCAGTGGCTCCCCGCATCCGGCCTTTTTGCGTGACAATTACTTGTCCTTTTTGCAGAAACGTATTTGCAATCAGCACGGCTTGAAACAGCAATCCGCCACGGTTGCCGCGCAGATCGAGAATCAGCATCTTCATGCCCTGTGAATGCAGATCGGCGAGTGCGGCTTCAAATTCATTTGCAGTGGTCTGGGCGAAGCTGCTGGTCATGGCGATATAGCCGACACCTGGACGAACGAGGTAAGCCTGTGGAATGGACGGTACTGACACTGCATCGCGAGTGATGGTTACAGTTTCACTCTGCTTATTAGCCACGTGTTCGACAGTGACTTTTACAACTGTGCCGCGTGGTCCAAGGAGAAACTTTCGCACTTCAGCATACGTCTTGCCGGCCATTGATTGACCGTCAATCGCCGTGATGCGGTCGCCGAAGCGAAGTCCTGCGCGCGCGGCCGGCGCATTCTCAAAGGTCGCCCGGATATAGGTGTCAACGTTGGTGCCCTCTCGCAGGTCTCCAATCGTGGCGCCGATGCCAAAATATTCCGAACGCTGTTCGTTTCTGAAGGCTGCGTTTTCAATCGGATCGAAATAATTCGAATGCGGATCGAGGACAGTCAGCATGCCGTTGATCGACGACTTGAATATCGAGTTGTAGTCGAGTTTTTTGCCGTCGATGTAATTGTCCTGAATTACCGACAACGCTTCGGAGAGATCGTTTTTGACAGTCGCTTGCGTCACCACCTGGGGTGCACTTGATGAAGGAACGACCGCGCGTGAGTTTGGCGTGCTGCCGGGTTGCCGGCGCGTGGAACCGGTTTGCTGACTAAAGATGCTTCCCGCGAAGGAAACCATCAGTACAAAGCTAATGACCCGGGCTGCAAAAAATCGTGTGTTCACAAAACCCTCCTAAATCCTGGAAACCCTCTACTCGGCCATGGCTGCCTGCTCCCCGAAGCGGGCCTGTCAGAATAACACGAACGACCAAACGAACTGAACGTTCCGGAGGGATGGCGGAGAATCAAAATGGAACGTTAACCAAAATACCGGAAAGAAGGTCGCTCAGCTTGCGAGTTAGTTGGGCAACTCCTATAAAGCGTTGCCCTCCAGCCGGCGCAAACGGCAATTTTCCTTTCGCCTTTAGGGTTTTGCGGGGCTCGTTGATTACACTAGGCGTCTCAAGCATTATTCTGAGAATTGATTTCGACTCGCGGGGTTGGCAAACTACTCTGCCGCGCAGTTTTATACGATCTACCACCTATTGTGACCGGAGGGACCAGAATGGCGAACGCACTGAATCGGGACGACCTCTTCTCTTTTGCAAACGGGCATCGCGAGGAATACGAAGCGCTCTTGAAGCGATTCGTTGAGACGCCGACGGTTTCCTGTGACCCGACCCATGCCGAAGACATAAGAAAAGGAGTTGAACTGACGGTTGCGACCCTGGAAAAGTTTGGCGCAAAGGTCCAGGTCTATGAAGTGGCCAATGGTAATCCGACTGTGCACGCTGTTTTCGGAAACGACCCTAATCTGCCAACTGTGACGGTTTACAACCACATGGACGTTCAGCCGGCCTCGAAGGAAACCGAGCCCTGGGAAACCGAGCCTTTCATCATGACTCAGAAAGGCGACAGCTATTTTGGACGGGGCACAACAGACGATAAGGGCCCGGCGCTGGCGGCGCTCTATGGCGCGCGCGCTGCGATTGAAGCCGGTGTTGGAGTAAACATCCGCTTCCTCTGGGAGTTTGAGGAAGAGATTGGTTCGCCAAACTTTGAAAAGATAATCACGAAAGCCGGATCGGATCTGAAAACCGATTCCGTAGTCGTGTCCGATACAGTCTGGGTCTCGCGCGAACGCCCGGCGTGCTCCGCAGGGTTGCGTGGACTGCTCGGCTTTCTACTCACTTTGGAAACCGCCGAAACCGATACGCATTCAGGAGAAGTTGGTGGCGCCGCTCGCAATCCCATTGCCGAACTGATGCGCCTTGTTTGCGATATCTATGATCCAATCACTGGCCTGGTACTGATCAATGGTTTCTACGATGACGTGATCCCTCCGACCGAGGACGAACTTAATGACTGGGCCAACTCCGGGTTTACCGCCAGCCATTTCAAAAAAGCGCACCATTTGAAACTAACACGCACGGATGATTCGCTCGAAATGATGAAACGAATCTGGGGGCAGCCGACGCTGGAAATTCACGGCGTTGTTGGTGGCTATCAGGGCCCGGGACTCAAATCGATTGTGCCGCCGCGCGCGGAAGTAAAAGCATCTTGCCGTTTAGTGCCGGGTCAGGATCCTGCAAAAATCCGAAAACTGATCGAAGCGGCTGTGAAGGAGAAGAACCCGGACGTGAAAATAGATTTCGGACATGCTGCGCCCGCATTTCGCACGCCGATGGATGGTCCCTTGCCAGGACTTTTGAAGCAGGCGGTCAAGTTTGCGTTTGAGCGTGATGCGGTGTTCGTTCGCGACGGCGGCACGATCGGCGCGATGACGAGTATTGAAAAGGTCCTCGAGTGTCCAGTGTTGTTTCTTGGTCTTTCGCTTCCGGAGCACGGCTACCACGCGCCGAATGAGAATTTTGATTGGCAACAGGCGTCGGGCGGGATGGTGGCGTTTGCGAGATACTTCGAGGAGATCGCGACGCTGGGGCGCTAATGATCTGACAATCTTGCGGACCCCTGCAGTTCTCGAAATATTGTCCGAGTAGCGTCAGGTATCGGATAAAAGAATCCTTACATTCAACCATAATGGCCCCTAAGTCGGCGACACCGAGACAATTCGTTGGAAGGAATTTAGAGTAAATGCCCAAATACGCTCGTACACTTGATGAACTGAAAGGAAAGGCAGTGCTGCATTGGCCGAACGAGTTGATCGAACGCGAGGCTTCGATTAGTGTACTGCCCCTCCTCCTCAAGACCCAGGATAAGTTCATTAGCATACTAAATCTGTCAGACTCATCGCCCGATTCATGGAAGAAGTTCGTGGACGTCTCTGAAGTCAAGGGAAATCTTTTCTTGAAGCATCTCATGGTATTGAGTGATCTTGGAGGCGAAGCCCTAAATAAGTATCCACCTTTCAGCGTCTATTTTCCTGATGGTAGGATGAATTATGTTTGGCGGGAGAAGAACTACGAGTATGAGTTGAAAGTCATTCAAAACGATGTGAGTCTAACGAACTCTGCGTTGCGGGTTGACGGAAAGCGCCTAATAGTGGGATTCCCGCTTGACGCTAAAATGGAAGATGTCATCATGCTGCTTCTGCATGGTGGTTCATCGGTCGGTGACACTCTCCCTGAGAGTTTCAAGAACAAGTGTGAAATTGGCACTCTGATCGGAGATCCGGAGGAGCTGGAAAAGTTTGTAAAACAAAGTTACATCCGAATCAGCCGGCAAATTGGCGGTGCCACCGCCAACTCCTTGGGGCAAATAGCACAAGACTTTGTCATTGAAAAGCTGCGAGAAATCTTGCCAACATGGGAATTCAATAGAAATGGAACGCTTCCTGGTGTTAGCCATACTGGCGGAAGGACCGAGACCAATTTCGACGTCATAGGAAAGTCCCCAAATGACAGGTATTTCGGAATTGAGGTAAGTTTTCAATTTACGACGAATAGTACGATTGAGCGTAAAGCTGGCCAAGCACAAGCAAGGCAAGCTTTGGTTCACGATGCAGGTCATAGGATATGTTACGTGATAGATGGGGCAGGAAATATAAACATCAGGGAGGCAGCGGTAAGAACAATTTGTCGTTACAGCGATTGCACTATTGCCCTTTCCACCGAAGAAATCCGTGTCTTGGCGAATTTCATGGAAGAGCAGGCGGGCGCATAATCTGGAGATTGGTATGGCGCACTGGAGCGAAGCGACGAAGACACTTGAATTCGACAAAATTGCGATTAGCGCAACGGAGCAACTTGCGACTATCGATCCAGCTTCTAGCGATGTTTTTTTGTTTTGGCTCCCGTTCCCTAGAAGCAATAGCGACGCAAAGGCAGCAGGTGACCCTTTCCGAAAGCTAGCAGAGTATTGTGGCGGATTAAGAGAATCTGCAACGGTGTGCGTTCTGACCACACCTCCCGATGCGGCACTCTTAATACCTCACCTAGAACAGCATTTGAAATTCCAACTTTGGATCGCTATGAAGACCGCAATGAGTGGTTACCCCACCACCGTTGGAACTCTTTCTAATCAACATGCCGCTCTGCTTATACTTACCAAGTACTCACGCTCGTTGCGTCACACCAAAACGCGAATAGAATATACCTACTGTCCAGCCTGTGGAAAAACCACAAAGGATTATGGCGGAAAGAAGCACACGTATCATGAATATGGCACGTTGATGAGTGACGTATGGCGAGATATTGATTGTAATCCTGCCAATGACATAGATCTCGTTATTAGTCGGCTTCGCGACATGTTCGGCTTAGAGGATTACAAACGGTTCAGACTAGTTGACATGCGCTCGTGCGTTGACCTTATTCCGTCGAAGGAGACAAAGATCAATGGGTCACCGGCTGAGCCAGTAGACCAGTCTGCAAAGGCGCTTGAAAGCCAATTATTGAATGATGACTGTATTAACGCTCTACATTCTCTACCGGACAACTCAATTGATTTTTGCTTCGCTGATCCTCCGTATAACTTGAAGAAGAAATATGATAAGTGGGACGATGCCCTTGAAGCGCGAGCTTATTTTGCTTGGTGTGATCAATGGTTATCTGAGCTTCACCGAGTTCTCAAGCCGAGTAAAACTCTGGCGGTGCTTAACATTCCCCTCTGGGCTGTTAGACATTTCCAATATCTCAGTTCGATTATGGATTTTCAGGCTTGGCTGGCTTGGGATGGGTTGGGTTTTCCGGTTCGAATGATCATGCCATCTCACTACGCGATAATTTGTTTTTCAAAGGGGAAAGCTCGACCGTTGCCTGGTTTGGTACGAGTTGGTGAGCGCACTGACGCGAGCGAGCTTGAACCGCTTGCGGAGTCGTACTGCCTGCGGGGCAGCTGCGTTACGAAGAGACGGAAAGCCGGCCACATTGATCGCTCAAGCATAAATGACCTGTGGCAAGACATCCACCGGCTAAAGCATAACAGCCGTCGGGTTGATCACCCCTGCCAACTACCTCCCGCGTTGATGAGGAGGCTCTTTGCGCTATTTACCCAGCCTGCTGAGATAGTTCTAGATTGCTTTAATGGAGCCGGAACCTCAACCCTCATTGCTCAGCAAATGAATAGAAGGTTCATCGGCATAGAGCTCTCGTCGGAATATCACAAAATTGCTGTGGATCGTCACCGCGAGCTAGATAGAGGATTAGATCCCTTCGGAAAAACAGAAGGTATTCCGACCGCGAAAAACAGCCCTGTCAAGCGCGTCCGAATACAGAAGTATTCTGTGAGTAAGAAAACATTGCAATTAGATATTCGCCGAATCGCTAATGAGGTAGGTCATATTCCGACCCGAAACGAAGTATCACAGCTTAGCCAGTATCCTATCAATTACTTCGACAATTATTTCGCGAGTTGGGGCGAAGTGTGCGCCGCCGCACGAACAACTGGCATGTCTGAGAATCCTAAGGGCCTTTCAAAGGAGACTCCTTCCATACAAATGAGCCTTCTGCACTCCAGCGATTAGGCACGCGAGCAGCTCAGTGTGGTGGTTTTCAGGTATCCTCACCATTTTCCTATTCCGTTTTCGCGGTTAAATTCAGATCACACAGGCCAGCCGTTCTTCATTCAACGCGACAAATCCGTGCCGTTCGTAAAACTTTCGCGCCTCCGGATTTTGCAGGTGCACAGCTACGTCGATGCGGGTGACGGATTCTTTCCTGAGTTGTTCCTTCAATTCTTCCAGAAGCGCCGAGCCGATGCCTTTGCCCCGCCGGTCTGCCTTGACTGAGACATCATCGAGCTTGGCTACGACTGCGCCCATTGACGTCGAGATCGCATAGCAAACGACGCATATCCCCGCGAGGCCGTCTTTGTCGTGGGCCAGCCAGACGAATCCGAGCTCGGGTCGCTCGAGAAAAAGATCGAGCGCGTCATTGAGTCCCTGGAATCCACGGTCGCCATAAGCTTTGCTGCTGTCGAGGTAATGTTCATCCTCGTTGAGGAACGCCTGCAGCATTTCAAAAGCATCGGCGACGTCAGGTGCGGTTAACTTACGGCAGGTGATCAAGGCAAACTCCTTTCAAAAATGTAAAGCAAACTGTTAGTTTGCGGCTCTCGATTATCTGGTTATTCGCGAACCGAACGCTTCAACGCAAACTAACAGTTTGCGTTACGGGAGACAATGCGAGGCAACGTCGCAGGTGCTATAATGCCGCCGTTCACATTCCGAGCGAAATCCAAGACAAGCAATTCCATCTCTGCAATCGAGGTTTAAGAACCATGAAGAACGCCTTCCTGTCAGCTCTGGTCATGATCATTGCAGTCGCCTCATTCGCGTTTGGCCGCGAGGCGAGGCTCGTTCGCTATCCCCACTATCACAACGGCCGCGTCGTTTTCAGTTATCTCGGCGATGTTTGGACTGCAGACGAAGGCGGTCAGAACATCCAGCGGCTGACTGTGAATCGCGCCCGTGATGTCTATGCCCGTTTTTCTCCTGACGGGAAGTGGATCGCCTTCTCGAGCGATCGAAACGGCAATCTCGACGTTTACCTAATTCCAGCGGAGGGCGGTGCGGCGAAACAATTGACCGTCCACTCGTCCGACGACACGGTGCTTGGGTGGCGGCCTGATTCGCGGGCCGTGCTATTCAGCAGCAACCGCGGCGAAGATTTCGCGGCTCAGCTTTACCTCGTCAGTGTTGACGGAGGATTGGCGACCAGGGCCGGCACTGACATGGGTGTACAGGCTGCTTATTCGCCGGATGGGAAGCGACTCGCTTATAACCCGCGCGCTCAGTCTTACTGGCGCAAGTTTTATCGCGGCTCGAATCAGAGCGACATCATTGTGATGGATGTGTCCACTAAGAAGTTTAGCCAGTTGACTGATTTCGATGGGCACGACTCGTGGCCCATGTGGGGCAACGACGGCGGCATCTATTTTGTCAGTGATCGCGACGGCAATGGGTTGACGAACATTTGGCGAGTCTCCGCTGACGGGACCAGAACGGAACGGATTACGTCGTTCAAGAGCGGCGACGTGCGCTGGCCGGCCGCAAGCAGTGATGGCCGTACCATCGTCTTTGAGCACGACTTCGGCATTTGGAAGCTCGACGTCAGCAGCAGGAAGGCTACACCCATCCCACTCAACATCGCTGCGGAAACGCAGGAAAATCTCAGCGAGGTGCAGAGCTTCAATTCCCAGGCGGACGATTTCGATCTGGCGCCTTCGTCGCGACGAGTGGCGTTTTCAATTCACGGAGAAGTTTTTACCGCCCCGGTCGAAGAAGGCGATCTCAAGCAACTGACCGAGGGCGCGGCGCGCGACCGCGGCGTGAGTTATGCGCCGGACGGAAAATCAATTGCGTACATTTCGGACCGCAGCGGCCGCGAGGAGATTTACGTGACGGCGACCGACGGAACTGGAGAGGCTCGACAGATCACCGATATTGACACTCTCAAACTCGGCTACCGCTGGTCGCCGGATTCCAAAGAAGTTGCTTTCACCACTTCCGACGGCAAAATGCGCAAAGTGGATGTCGCGACTAAGAAAGTTGTCGAACTGGACTCGTCAAACTATGGAAGCATTAGCACGCCGGTATGGTCGCCCGATGGAAAGTGGCTCGGCTATGCCAAGTCGGACATCAGCCGTACTTCCGACATTTACGTAATTGCGTCTTCCGGCTCGGAAAAGGGCGCGCACAAGATGACCTTCGACTCGAACAGCGATGTGAATCCGGTGTTTGCAGCCGATGGCCGCAAGCTTTTTTTCCAACGCATAGAAGCGACCGGTGGCAACACGCCAAACTCGGTTCAGATCTATTCGGTGGCGCTCGAACGCCTGGAACGCGATCCGGATGATGCCGAGGAGCGCGCCGAAGCAGAAGCACCGGCGATACCGGCAGACCCCGGAACGGAAGGCGCAGCCGGTGCTGCCGGCCCGCGCCGGATGCCGGCTGAAAGACGAGGCCCGCCGCGAGAAACGAAAATGGACTGGGCAGGAATGAAACGGCGCACCCGCCAGATTACGCGCATGCCTTTCCCGGTGACGGGTTACACAGTTGGACCGGATAGCCGCTCGATAGTTTTTGTTACGAGTGAACCGGCTGGACTGGTAAGTGTCCCGGTGATCTATTCGATTCAGGATGACGGGAAGCGGCTGGCGCGTATTTTGTCTGGTCAACCGCCCAGCGAAGAGGGTGGCCCGGGCGGCGGCGGCGGTTTCGGAGGTGGAATCTCGGAACTGAATATTTCGCGCGACGGCCGCACGCTGTTCTTCAGTGAACGCGACGCGATCTATTCCGTTCCGGTGCCGGCGTCGCCAGCGGCCGGCTCATCCGCAGCTGCGGCCACGGCCGGCGCTCGCAGTGAAGCCAGTCGCCGTCGCATCAACTTCAACGTGCGAGTTCGCGTCGATCGACCAGCTGAGTGGGCCGAAATGTTTGACGATGCATGGCGTACTATGAAGTATCGTTTTTACGACGCCAAGATGCACGGGACCGATTGGGACGCAATGCGTGCGAAGTATCGACCGCTGGTTGACTACGTGGGCGATCGCCAGGAATTGCTGAACATCGTCAATGAAATGATTGGCGAATTGAATGCGTCTCACACGGGCGCAGCCCCGCCTCCGCGAGGCCAGGCCGGCGGAGTTTCCACCGGTCATCTTGGCGTTGAGCTCGAAGCTGACAGCGCTGCCGGTCGTTACAAGGTCACGCACGTTTACGAAAACGGTCCAGCTGATAAGGACTGGGTCCGGGTTGGCGCCGGCAACTACCTGATCGCTATCAATGGCAAGCAGGTGAAGGCCGGAGATAACTACTGGCAGTTGCTAAACAACCGGCTCAACCGCAAGAGTGAAATCACTTTTAATAGTAAGCCGAGCGACGATGGGGCGTGGGTAACGCGAATTGAAACCATAAACACCAACGCTTATGGCCAATTGCGATACGAGCGTTGGGTGAAGGAGCGTCGCCAGAAAGTGGATGAACTTTCCGGAGGCCGAGTCGGTTATCTGCACATCCAGGCGATGAATCAGCCCTCGCTGCGAAAGTTTGAGAAAGAGATTCGCGAGTTTCGCAACAAAGAAGCGCTGGTGATTGACCAGCGCTGGAACGGCGGCGGAAATATCGAGCAGGAACTGCTCGCCATCCTGGTCCAGAGGCAATATCAAATTTGGCAGCCGCGCGGAACTGAAGCCACCGGACGGCCTTTCGCCGGGTTCTTTGGGCCAAAGATCGTGCTGCAAAACTGGCGCTCGGCGTCGAATGCCGAAATGTTTCCCGCCGGGTTCCGCGCGCTGGGCCTCGGCAAGGTAGTCGGAACGCCCACCGCAGGCGCGGTAATCGGCACCGGCAGTTATTCGCTTATCGACGGCTCAACGGTACGCACGCCCGGGGTCGGAGTTTTCCTCGCCGATCCTAAACGCACGAACATGGAAAACTACGGAGTGCAGCCGGACATGCTGGTGGACAACACACCGGCGGATACGATGGCCGGACGTGATCGTCAACTGGAAGTAGCGGTGGAAGAGTTGATGAAACAACTGCAAGGGACAAAGCGAAACGTCGCAACTCGGGAAGAGTAGTTTACCTGCCAATCAGAACAGAAGACCAAAGGGCGCTTGCGGAAATATTCCGGAAGCGCCCTTCCATCGCTACCCACTAACCGACACAAAATAACACCAGCACCACTTCGTCCTGGTGCTTGTGATTTGTGGGTCGCCTCACCCAATTGACCAACCGCATGCCTCGCTCGCTCTGGGTTGAGACAACTGCTCGCATGTTCCGAAGCATCAGTTGACCAACCGAAAATTTGGAATAGTCGACAAGGCAAACTCCCATGACCCTCCGGCCCGCGCTCTCGCTGCTGCTCATTTGGTCAACCTTAGTTACTGTACTTCCCGCACGAGGCGCACCTGCCGCGACCGATCAGGACAGCGACGTCACAGACACTTCTGATGGTTTACGCTTTCGACTGAGTGAAGTGAGAGAGGCCGAAGGCTCTAAACCAGCAAGTCCAACTGTAAACCCCGTCACGCCGGCAACGGTTCTATCTGCCTCTGAAAGCAACCGTTTGCTGGCCCGTTTGCCATCACTCAAGCCTGAGCGTGATGACACGCTCAATTTCAAACTCCGCGAACGTTCACTACCACCGCCGCGCGCGGGTGAAACAATTCAAGCCGCTTTTACATTATCTAGAAACGCTGGTCCACCCCTGCCAGCCATTACAAATGCTCCACTTGAGGTCATGCGGTTTGCGCCGGAAGGGGAAGTGGGTTTGGCTCCGAACCTGAGCATTACATTTTCACAACCGATGGTAGCGGTTGCTTCGCAAGAGGAAGCAGCAGCACGCATGCCTGTGAAAATTTCCCCGCAACCTTCGGGCAAGTGGCGCTGGCTCGGCACCAACACGCTGATGTTTCAACCGGATGCAGAAGGCGGCAGGCTGCCAATGGCGACCAACTACACCGTCACAATTCCGGCGGGCACAACGTCAGCGTTAGGAAACCAACTGCGAGAAACCAGGACGTTTAGCTTTGCTACGCCACCACCGCAACTGAGTGGTTACTATCCGACTCGAGAGAGCGTGGCTCGCGATGCACTGATGTTCCTCGAGTTTGATCAGCGCATCGACGCGGCGCGCGTGCTCGAGTATCTCAAGCTTCAGCCTGCCGATTCGGAAATACGTTTACGCCTGGCAAGCCCGGAAGAGATCGCTGCGGATGTAGCGATTAGCGATCATGTTAAGAACGCTGTAAAAGGCCGTTGGATGGTGCTGCGAGCGGTCGGTGCTAACGGAGCAACGAGAGACGTGCTTCCTTCGGGCACGCTCCTCAGAGTTAGCCTTGCAGCCGGGGCGCCTTCCGGTGAAGGAGCGCGAAAAACTACTGCCGAGCAAGGCTTTAACTTCACGACTTACGGTCCAATGCGCGTGGCTGACACGCAGTGTGGCTACCTGCAGGCGTGCACTCCGTTTGATAGTCTTCGCATTACGCTGAGCAATCAACTCGACACCGATACCTTCGACGCGGCTAAGGTCAGAATTGAGCCGGAGATACCTGGAGTTAAAATTCAAGGTTCCTACAAGCAAATCACTATCGACGGCGCTAAGCGAAGCAATATTAACTACACTGTCACACTCGACCGGACCATCAAAGACACCTTTAACCAGACACTCACCGGCGACAACACATTCACTTTCAGAGTAAATAAAAGCTCACCCAGTCTCTTCTCGGCCAGCAGCGGTCTTGTAGCGCTTGATCCTGCGGGGCCACGCGCCTTTAACGTCTACAGCATTAATTATGCTCGCCTCCGCGTCATGCTCTTCAAAGTAACATCCGGCGACTGGCCACAATTTCAACGATATCTTGCTGTGCCCTCCACTAACCCAAATCAGCCGGCGCAACCTCCAGGGCGGCTCTTCTCTGACAAAGTTATCGAGATAAAGGCCGCCCCGGATCAACTTGCCGAGACCTCCATTGATATTTCGACTGCTCTCGACGAAGGCTACGGACAAGTGTTTGTCAAAGTAGTACCCGCGCTTGGGGGTGACGGGAAGAATGAGCCCGTCACGGTCTATCCATACCGGCCCAACGTCGCTGAAGCCTGGGTTCAGTCAACCGGGATCGCGCTTGATGCCTTTGCCGATAGTAGAGAGCTCGTGGTTTGGACAAACTCGCTTAAAGATGGCGCTCCTCTGACGGGAGTCGAACTCACCGTGTCGCCCGACGAGTTAAACGCCGTCACAGGCGCCGACGGCCTGGCCCGTCTTAATTTCAGAGTTCGGCCGAACGTTAATGCCAAGCTGCCCGCGTTGCTGGTCGCAAGACGTGGTAAGGATGTAGCGATCCTGCCCCAAAACGAACCTTTACAGTCACGTCATCTTTCCACCCTCGCGAGTCGCTCCTGGCGACGAGATGAGGCGCGCAATTCGCTCAGTTGGTATGTGTTCGACGACCGCAAGCTATACCGTCCCGGAGAAGAAGTGAATATCAAAGGGTGGGTGCGCACGGTCGATCTTACTCCGACTGGCGATACGGAAATGTACAAAGCCAAACCTGGTGAGACTCTCGGTTACGTTCTGACAGACTCGCAGGACAATGAGATTTCAAAAGGCAAAGTGAAACTAAACGCGCTGGCCGGCTTCAACATAAAGTTGCAACTGCCGGCGACGATGAATCTGGGTGAGGCATCGGTCAGATTCGAATTTGGGGAGGACAGAGGACACGATCACTCGTTTCAAGTTCAGGAATTTCGTCGCCCTGAATTCGAGATCAATACGAAGGCTTCGGAAGCCCCACACTTTGTTGGTTCTTCAGCGACCGTAACGATGACGGCCGCTTACTACTCGGGCGGAGGACTGGCTGACACTGAAGTCAGGTGGGATGTGGTCGCAGTCCCGACCAATTTCACTCCGCCAAATCGCGACGAGTACACATTCGGGAAGTTCTTTCCCTGGTGGGGTGATTACTACGACCATGGAAACCGGACCGAGCAGCTGTTCCAGGGACGCACCGACGCCGATGGGAAGCACACGCTCAAACTGGATTTCGACAGCGTAAGCCCCGCGCGTCCTTCGAACGTCACGGTGGCCGCATTGCTTCAGGATGTGAATCGTCAGGCGGTCTCCAGCTCCACATCGCTAATAGTGCATCCCGCTGATGTGTACGTCGGCGTGAAATCGGCACGCAGTTTTATCCAGAAGGGACAGGCCTTCGATATTGCAACCATTGTCACTGACATCGATGGGAAAGCGATCGCCGGCCGCGAAGTACGCCTGCGTTTCGTCCGGCTCGAACACGTTTTCAAAAAAGGGGTGTGGCAGGAACAGGAAAGAGACCCGCAGGAACAAACTTTGACCAGCGCATCGGACGCTGTAAATGCCCGTTTTCAGTCGACGCTCGGAGGGATGTACCGCTTGACGGCACGAGTGCGTGACGAGCGCGGGCGCTTGAACGAAAGCGAGCTGTCGTTGTGGGTCGCGGGTGGAAGGCTTCGGCCGAATCGTGATGTGGCCGAGGAAAACGTAGAGTTGATTCCTGATCGCCGCACTTACGCTGACAACGATGTAGCGGAAATTCTCGTGCAGTCTCCCTTTGCCCCCGCGGAAGGCGTCATGACGATCCGTCGTTCCGGGCTGCTGCGCTCTGAGCGTTTCACTATGAGCGAAAGTTCCCACACTTTGCGCATTCCCATCGCTGAGGCGATGACGCCAAACGTTCACGTTCAGGTTGATCTGGTTGGGGCTGCGGGGCGAGTTGACGAGCAGGGCGACGAACTCGCGAACCTGCCCAAGCGTCCGGCGTTTGCTTCCGGCGAGATTAAGTTAGAAATTCCGCCGGTGAAGCGCCGTCTCGCGGTAACCGCAACGCCGCGACAGAAGGAGCTTGAGCCGGGCGGCGAAACAATCGTCGATGTCGAAGTAAAAGACGCACAGGGCAAGGGCGTGGCGGGAACGGATACCGCAGTCGTCGTAGTTGATGAATCAGTGCTGACTATGGCGAACTATAGGCTCTCCGAACCGTGGGTAATCTTCTACGAGGATCGCACCGAAAATGTAGACGACTATCACCTGCGCAAAAACGTGACCCTCGCAAATCCTGAAGAGGTGCAAAGGCTCCAAGCGGCTGGAGGCGGAGGCGGAGGCCGCGGGGACCTTGATCCAAGCCAGGCACTCAGCGGTCTGCGGAGCATGCAGAGTTTGTATAAGCTCGCGGACCTACAGCGGGGCATAGCGATGAACTCGACAACTAGCGAGACCGTGAACGTCACCGGCAGTGCGGACGACCCAATCATTACGCGAAAAAATTTCGACGCCCTGGCAGTGTTCGCGGCCTCGCTCCCGACTGATGCGCAAGGTCGGGCGCAGCTAAAAGTTAAGCTCCCGGACAATCTCACGCGTTATCGGGTGCTCGCTGTGTCAGTCGCCGGTGGCAAACTTTCAGGCGCCTCATCCGAGTCTGTTATCACTGCTCGCAAACAACTGATGGCCCGTCCTTCGGCTCCGCGCTTTCTTAATTATGGCGACGCCGCCGAACTTCCGGTTGTACTGCAAAACCAAACAGATGCAGCGATGACTGTGCGTGTAGCAGTGCGTGCTACCAATGCCGGCTTACCCGCGGGCGCTGGCCGTCAGGTCGCCGTTCCCGCGAACAATCGCGTCGAAGTTCGCTTCCCAATCGAGGCTATGAAACCCGGCACGGCGCGTTTCCAAATTGTCGCGGCCTCCGGCACGATGACTGACGCCGCAGAAATATCGCTTCCGGTTTACACCCCGGCTACCGTGGAAGCGTTTGCCACCTATGGTGTCATCGACAACGGCGCCATTGCCCAACCTGTCATCGCTCCCGCTGACGCCGTGAAGACTTTCGGCGGATTGGAGATCACCACTGCCTCCACCCAACTTCAGGAACTCACCGACGCAGTCATCTATCTGGTTAACTATCCTTATTCCTGCTCCGAGCAGATAGCCTCGCGGGTCATCGCCATCGCAGCTCTAAAGGACGTGCTCACGGCTTTCAAAGCCAGGGATCTGCCATCGCCAAAGTCGCTGCGGGATTCTGTGAGCTCCGACCTCAAGCTTCTCGAAGCCCTGCAAAATGACGATGGTGGATTTGGATTCTGGCGACAGGGCCAGCCTTCGTTCCCTTACGTTTCGATCCACGTGGCCCACGCTCTCGCCCGCGCGAAAACTAAAGGCTTCAAGGTAAATGAATCAGTGCTCGAGGAGGCGGAGGAATACCTTGATGAGATCGACAGTAAGATTCCCAGCGAGTACAGCCCGGAATCGCGGCGTGCTATTCAGGCCTACGCGCTTTACGTGCGGGCTTTGATGGACGACCGGGATCTGGCTGAGGCGCGTGAACTGATTGCAAACGCGGGCGGAGTGGAGAAATTATCGCTCGAATCGCTCGGCTGGTTATTACCGGTTCTGTCTGGCGACCCCGCTTCAAGCAAGGAAGTAGATGCTATACGTCGTCATCTCAACAATCGCGTCACGGAGACAGCGGCCGCGGCGCACTTTGCAGATTCTTACAGCGATGGCGCCTACACCATCCTGCATTCCGACCGGCGCGCCGACGGCGTGATCCTTGAGGCTCTTATCGGCGACCAACCGCAAAACGATTTGATTCCGAAACTTGTGCGCGGAATTCTCTCCGACCGGCGGCGAGGGCGCTGGATGAATACACAGGAGAACGTCTTTATCCTTCTGGCGCTCGATCGCTATTTCAATACTTACGAACGCATGACACCCGATTTTGTGGCGCGCGTTTGGCTCGGAAATGATTACGCGGGTGAACAGGGCTTTAAGGGGCGCTCAATTGATCGTCAGCAACTCAACCTTCCAATGGCGCTTTTGGCTGAGCGAACCGCGAACGCTCCAGTAAATCTCACCATTGCCAAGGAAGGCGCAGGACGGCTCTACTTTCGTATCGGCACGAAGTATGCGCCGTCGAGTGTCAAGATTGCGGCCGCCGACTACGGCTTCCTCGTGGAGCGCAAGTACGAAGCGGTTGATAACCCTCAAGACGTCCAGCGAGAAGCTGATGGCGGGTGGCTGATCAAGGCCGGCGCGCGAGTGCGCGTGCGGGTCACGATGTCGAATCCCGCACGCCGGTATCACGTGGCGTTGGTTGATCCACTGCCTGCCGGTCTTGAACCACTCAATCCGGAATTGGCGACAACTGAAAAATTGCCTGCCGACTCAAGTTCAAACCGGGACGGTAAAGGAATTTTTGATTCCTATCGGTACTGGCGCGGCACCTGGTATGAACACCAAAACCTTCGTGATGAACGGGTAGAAGCATTCACGCTAATGCTCTGGGAAGGAGTGCATGAGTACACTTACTTTGCGCGCGCCACAACACCCGGATTGTTTGTAGTTCCGCCTTCGAGAGCGGAGGAAATGTATGCGCCGGAGACGTTTGGTCGCGGCCAAAGTGATCGCGTGCGCGTGCAATAGCGCGTTCGAGGAATCGACAGGCCCGGCTCGAGCGAAGGGCCGTCGAGACGGCTACAATATCCCTTCGATTCAGCACTTGTTTAGTTCACCAACTGGGTTTGGCGTAAGCACCTGCACTGGCTGCGCGCGATGATGGCTGGTGGACACTCGCGCGAGCGTGTGCAACAATTCCAAAAAACCAACGCGACAATAAAAGCTTCAGAGGAGTTAATAACCGAAAGATGTCTGAACAAATGTCCGAAAATGAGACCGCACCGAGCAGTAACGCGGATGAGAAAACGACTGAGAGCCCGAGCGAAACTCCGGCAGCTGTAGCGCCAGAAGATATTTCTTACCATGCGGTTGAGAAAGACGGAGTGGTAACGGCAATTTGGGAGATGAACGGCCGGAAGCATGTAAGGACCATCGATCCGCGATCACGGCAGGGTGAGGACATTCTGCGGCTCTATACCACCGAGCATCACGATGAGACTCCCGCGGCTGAATCCAGCGACGCTGCCTCCTCCTGACTTGCTCAACTCCTTTCCGGTTCCGCAAAGCCAGCGTACGACCGCCGCTTAATCCATCTAATTGGACTAGAATCCAATAATTTGAACGAGCCGGGACGTTTGATGGCTTGGATCCCCCAGACAACAACACGCTGCCCACCTAAATTCCTCATAACTCTGCCCATTTGCCGGCTGGAGCTCTGAGCGTCTCGCTCGGAATATCTTTTGCCTCGCAAGAACCCCAGTCGAAGAACACACCGGGTAAACGCGGACCTTTCTCAAGCTCTTAGCCCCAAAAGTCACCCAATAGGGTCTCAACAAAGGAGAGGACCAATGATTAAAGCGACCAGGTACTTAGTCGTAGTGCTAGTGGTGTTTGTTTGTGCCTCATATTCGGTTCTGGGCCAGACAACCGGCTCCATCTCGGGCGTCGTCACCGATGAAAAGCAGGCTGTAATCCCCAATGCGACCGTCACCGTTCGCAACACCGAAACTAATCTCTCACGCACTACTCAAACGGATAACGATGGTAATTATCGCTTTGGGAACCTGCCCGTCGGATCCTATGAGGTGACGGTCGAAACTGCCGGTTTTTCCAAGCACGTGCAGTCTGGAATTACACTCCTGTTAAACCAGGCAGCAGTTATCGACGTTACCGTGAAGGCTGGGGGCCTTCAGGAGGTGGTCAATGTAGTAGAAAATGCTGCGTTGCTAAACACAACCAGCGCGGAGGTTTCCACTCGCTTCGACTCTCGTCGCCTGTCGGAGTTGCCGCTGGGCCCGACCCGCAACATTCTCAGCGTCGCTCTCTCAGCACCCGGCGTCAGTCAACTCGGCGCAGGACAGACCGGGTTCGCGGCGGGCATTAGTTATTCTTCAAATGGTGGGCGCGTTCGCTCAAACAACTTCATGGTTGACGGACAAGACAATAACGAGCCCGGTGTAGCTGGTGCTGCGCAGCCGCTGAATAACCCGGATTTGATCCAGGAAGTGCGGCTAATCACCAACCAGTTCCTCGCCGAATATGGTCGCAACTCCTCGTCAGTTTTCAACGCCATTACCAAGGCCGGGACTAACGACTATCATGGCTCAGCTTTCTGGTTTCACAATGGCAACGCCCTGAACGCCTGCAGCAACACCGACAAGCGCGCCGGTTTCTGCAATCCAAACGCGACTCTCGCTTCGAGGAAGCATGCGCCTTTTCGCATTGAGAACCAGATCGGCGGTACCATCGGTGGCCCATTGCACCTGCCGCGGTTTGGCGAAGGCGGACCAAGTCTCATTAGCGGCCGCAACCGCACCTTTTTCTTCGGCTCTTACCAGCGTTGGAGTGATCGCCAACTCGGTTCAGGTACGACCTTGAATGGCGCTCCGACCGAAGCAGGCCGGGCCATCCTTCAAGCGCAGGCCGGCAACCTGCCTCAGGTCCAGGCGCTCTTAAGGCACTTGCCCGCGGCGCAGGCGCCCATCAATGCGAGTGCTTCTTTCACCCGCGGGGGCCAGACTTTTAGCGTGCCGCTCGGCTCGCTGACAGGCTCGACCGCGTTCTTCTTCGATAACCACCAAGCCTCTTTCCGTGTCGACCACAACTTCAATAACAACCACATCTTCACCGGACGCTATTTGTACGCCGATTCCGATACCGGCGGGACAGGCCAGGCCACGCCCGAGGGTCTGACCACCAATACCCTTAGCCGCCAGCAGACTTTCTCCATCGGACATGTGGGGACTTTTTCGCCGACTGTGGTCAACGAAATTAAGCTCGGCTACCAGCGGTTCGCCACCACCACGGCGGCATCGGATCCCAAGTCTGAGGAAATACCGTCACTTGAGATATCTGAACTTGGTCTGATCGGCTTCAACGCGGCTGCGAGCAGGACCGCTATTGGCCTCGCGGTCAACCTGCCCCAATTCCGCACCAATAACATTTATCAAATCCAGGACAACCTCGCTCTAACTCGTGGCGAACACAACATCAAGCTGGGAACAAATATCGTCGACAACCGCGTGCAGAGCTTCTTCGTGCCGACCATTCGAGGTCTGTTGCGGTATGCGACGCTCAACGCGTTTGTCAACGACTTTGCCGAAGCTGCAAATATCAACAAGCCTCTGCCGGGCGGTGAGGCGGTTAATAACTATCAGTGGTATGACATTCACTTCTATGGTCAGGATGAGTGGAAGATGAGACGCAATTTCACCCTGACCTACGGGTTGCGTTATGAGCGTCCGGGTGAGGCCACCCTGAGCTTACTGCCGGCCAATGAGCGGATCGTAGGAATCGCCGGCGGCGATGCGCGATTTGCTTTCACCCCGGTGCCTAAGATTGACAGAAACAACTTCCAGCCACGCATCGGCTTCAACTGGAATCCGCGCACCGATTCAGATGGAATTCTCGGGTTCCTGACCGGGGGAGATCGGCTCGTGTTCCGCGGCGGCTACGCCGTTACGCACGACTACACGTTCATAAACATTGCCTTGAACGTCGCCAGCTCCTTCCCTTTCATCGCGGCAGTCAGCTTGCCGGCGACTACGCCCTTCGCCGGAGCGCTATCCGTTCCAGACGCTTTCACTCGTTTGCCGAATGTGTCCAACGCCGGCGTCAATCCAAACGAGTTTACGCGCACCATCGTCGGTGAAGACTTCCGTTCGCCTTATTATCAGAGTTTCATCTTCGAGGCGCAGCGCGAATTGGGCACCGATGTTGTTTTCCGTCTGGGCTATGTCGGCTCGAAAGGGTCGGCACTATTTCAGACGCTTGACGGCAACCCTCGCCGCTTGAACACCCTCGCCCCTGCTGTCTGTACGCCTACTTTCACAGGGCCAAATCCTGATAGCTGTCGCGTTAATCCCAGAGCGGCTGTGGTCCGATTGCGTGCCAACGCGGCCTCGTCGATCTATCACTCATTGCAAGCGAGTTTTGAGAAGCGCCTTAGCCGAGGCTTCAGCGGCGGTTTGCATTACACCTGGAGTTCCTTTATCGATCAGGCTTCCGAGGTGTTCAATCCATCCAGCGGCGAAGTGGCCGTTTCTCAGGATTCCTTTGATCGCAGCACCGACCGTGGGCGTTCTGCCTACGACCGGCCGCACCGTCTCTCGGGCAATTTCCTTTACGAATTGCCTTTTTTCCAGGATCAGAAGGGATTCATGGGACATCTTTTAGGCGGTTGGCAAGTTAATGGGTTCTTCACGTTTCAAAGTGGGGCGCCATTCACCGTGCTGAACGGTTCTGACCCGGCTGGGGCTCTGGCCGGCATCAACACCCTCGTCGGAGATGCCATCCGCCCGAACCTCAATACGAATCTGGCGCTTGGCGGCATGACGATCCCTGAAATTATAGCGGCTGGTGGGGCGGGGTTATTCCAGCGCATCACGGCCGCGCAACGTGTTGGAAACGCGGGCCGCAACATCCTGCGGGCCGATGGTATCAACAACCTGGACCTGGGGATCTTCAAGAATACAAGGATCGCTGAGAACCAGAGGCTTCAGATTCGCGCCGAGTTTAACAACGCAACCAACACCCGCGACTTCGGCATTCCCGAGGGGCGGGTCAACTCAGCCAACTTCCTTAACCAGTGGGGTACAAACGGCGGTAACCGCCGCATCGTGCTCGGTCTCAGGTACATTTTCTAAGATGTACAATGATGCGGACGGCCCTGCCATTGGGTCGTCCGCATCGCCCGCTCCGCGCTGCGCGATTCCCGGCTGGAGAAGAAATCGTTCTCCGGCCATAATTTTTCCAGGGTGGATTTGATCCAAATCTGCGTTCAGCCAGATTCATTTCGTGGGCCGCGAGTTTTTCAAGTACGAAGGAGGGCACGCGATGAAAGCGATTCTCCTGTCAAGTTTGTTTCTGTTGGCTGTGTTTGCATCCAACGCGCAAACACCTGCCACGCGCGTTGACAGGGCAGAAGTTGAGATCGTCAAGTTCAATTGGAGCAAGGAACGAATCAATTGGGACCAAAACCCTTTTGGTGGCCCAATCGAGAATTTTCACGAGATGCAGTTTCGCGCCCGTGCAGAAAGGCGCGCCAGTGATGCCAAGCGAGTAAACTCGCCGGAGGCAGGCAAATTCGAAAAAGATGCGCGCACCGATGCTGCCATAATCCAGGCTGAGCGCCAGAAGAAAGGGCCCCCTCGTTACATTTTCCTCTACCGAACCTCGATCAAAAACACCAGCGATAAGACAATCAAGGAAATTGACTGGGACTACATCTTTCTCGATGCGTCGACGGGCGAAGAATTGGGCCGGCGCCAGTTCACCAGCGTCCAAACCATTGCCCCCGGCAAGAGCAAAGATCTTTCGTTCATGCTACCAACTCCGCCCATTCAACGCATCAGTGTATTCGCACTCGACAAGAAGGAGCGGGTGGGAATTGTCGAGCGAGTAGTTGTTTTGCGCGTACAATACTCAGACGCTTCGGTATGGCAGGGTCAGTAGCTGTTTGACCCTTGCCAACAGTTCGTTCAATTTATAAGTAAGGGTTACCCGTTGGCCTTGTCGTCGTTCGACTAAGTTCATAACACCCCTCGTGATAATCAGACGCGCATCACCCGAAGACAGCAGCACGCTGACCCAGATCGCTCATGATGCCAAGAAACATTGGGGCTATCCTGATCATTGGATCCAACACTGGCGAGACGACCTGACCATCTCAGCCGATTTCATTGGCAGCAATCCGGTCTACGTCGCCGAACACGAAGGGACCTTAGTTGGGTTCTATGCTCTGGTGGTTCGTCAGGATAAGGCGGTCCTGGACCATTTGTGGGTGACTCCCAACCACATCGGGTCGGGTATTGGAAAGCAACTGTTCCTTCACGCAATGCAGGGTGCGGCAGGACAAAGCGTTTCGGCAGTTGAAATTTCCTCAGATCCGCATGCCGAAGGTTTCTACCAAAAGATGGGCGCGCATCGCCTGGGTGAAACAGTTTCCGAGATTGATGGGCAGCCGCGAATTCTGCCTCTGTTGGAAGTTGATCCGCGATCCAAATAACCCCACCGCGATTGATAGCTCTTCCTCGGTTTAAAATCGAAGACAAAGATACAGGTCACCTCACGCTCGCGATTCTGTTGTATTTTCGTTGCTCGCGCACCAGGCGCTTGAAAGAGCAGTAAGATACCAACATGAAATACTCAACAGTTTCAGGTTTCGCGCTCTTGATCTTGATGTTTAGCTACAGCAGTGCTTTGGGTCAAACCAGCGCCCAGGAGCTGGCGTCGAATCTCCGCAACCAACTCATCGAACTCGAAACAAAACAGGCAGCGTTGCAGACACGCCTCCAGGAACTCGAAGAGAAGTTGAAACCCGGAAATATCGAACAGAGTCTGGCGGGAGTTGGCAGCACGCGACCTGAAGATCTACGCGAGCAAAAGCGACGGCAATTGGAAATAGAACGCAGCGGAGTGCAGAAGCAAGTTGACTTGCTCGCTACGAGCCGCACGCGGCTGGAAGCATCAATTGCGCGAGCTGACGCGGAGGCTTATCGACAAAGCGCCGCGCCTCAGGTTGTCACCTCTACGACGACCGTGGAACCCGCAACGGGATCAGCGGTGGTCGAGACCAAAACCGTCCCAGCCGTCAGGCGCCGGCCTCGCCGTCCGAGAGTCAGGCGAATACGACGCTCGCATCATCTTGTCCCTAACGCCTCTGTCCAGCTTTCGCGAAGTAGCCGGGACGATAGCGGAGTCTCAATTGATCCTTTTGCAGCGCGGGGTTAGTTATCTCGATTTTCATCCTGCGGTATGAACCATCGTGGTTCTTATTGGTCGAGGAATAGGCGATCAGGTATTGCGAACGCAATTCCTGCTCAATCTCTGCGAACGCAGTCTTCAAGTCAGCATCGCGTTTTGGAAAAAAAGCGCGGCCGCCAGTGCCTTCAGCTACTGCGCGCACGGCGTCGTGATCAATCCCTTCATACCTTTTGTCACCAATACCGATAGCATAAATTACAGTCTCAGAGGCGAGCGCCTGGTTCACTGCCTCACTCCGCAACAACCGGCTCGATGTGTCATGGCCGTCCGTTAAGAGAATAATCGCGCGCCTTCTTTGGTCCTGACTGGGTCCGAGAACTTCTCGTGCGGTGAGAACGATGGCTTCCCAAATCGCGGTTGACCCCTCGCGCGGCGGCGCCTTCATTCCCGGCCCAGAAGATATCCCGCTAATCTGACGACCTGAACCGAGATAGGCCGGCATGGCTACCTCAACCCGTTCGAGCGCTCGGTAGATACTAAAGACATCTCGGGTCAACCCCTGCTCGAGAAACGCCGCTCCGGTAAAAGGAATGATTGCCGCCTGGTCCTTGCTGGAACGGATAATTGTTTCAATGAACCCGCGCGCCGCGGCTTTCTCCTGGCTGAGGGTGCGCTCCTGCGAACTGCTTACATCGATCAGAAAAGCAATCGAAAGGGGACGATCGGTTTCGCGCTGAAACGTGAGGATCTTTTGCGGCAGTCCATCTTCGGTGACTCGAAAGTCTTCCTCGCGCAGGGTGGTAATGAAACGCGCGTCTTTGCTGCTGGCAGTGAAGAACAGATTCGTGAGATCGGTTTCAACGCGAATGACGTCGTCCTGATCGGAAGGTGTTTGCTGCGCGAAACCGTTGTGCGGAGGCGAAGAGAATAAGGCGAGGAGGGCCAACGATAAAACGAGGACAATTGATTTCATTTCAACATTACGGGGTTAGTTCTTCAATGCCTTGATGTTTGCAGGTTTGGCGAAGAGATTATCAGCCAGCGGTTTGTTGTATTCGATCGACTCGTAATTGACGCGGCTGGTTTGGACGCCTTCAACATAGTGGTCGATGATCCATGCTGCGGTGATTCCGTTGAGACTCATCGTCCTGGCGATTCGATCCTCCTCGTTTGTTTCAACTACCTCCTCAGAGTCGACCTTCTTTTTCGATTTCTTGTAAATCATCTTGGCCGGCAAGCCATCCTTCGCGCCAAATTCATATTCGATCCAAAACCCCTCGGGATAGGTGAGCCGCACCACTTCGTTTCGTTTCGCGAGTCCGGCTTCCCGCCGGCCAACGTAGCTCAGCGTCGCCCCCTCTTTTCGCCACCAGCCGTGCAATAGATTTTCGACGCTGGTGCGCATGCCTCTTTTGAAATCCTGTATCTGCTCAGGTTTCATATCGGAGATGGTTTTTGTGGCGCCGTCGAAAAACCAGCCGGTGTCCTGGCTATTCGTCTGAATTGTGCGAATTCCCGACGCGATAAACTCGGTCCGCTCTCGATCAGGATAAGAAATGTAGTCCACAAACCGTGAGGGAACCTGCGAGATGCCATCCAGGAAAGGAGTGTAGTAGCCCCTGCCCAAAACGGTTTTCACATTTAGGTAATTGCCGCCGCCGACAACTTCAGTTGCTCGCGTAACAATCTGTTCAGCCTTGGCGATATTTTCAGCCGTGGGTTTGGGTTCAGCCGTTTTCACGGGCTTGTCGTCCTGCGCACTGACGGGTGCGGCGACGAATACAACGAACAACACCATCCCGAAAATAAGCAGCTGCAGTTGACGAAAAGCTGCCTGGGAAAACGATGATAAGTAAGACTGTTGCATTTCAGAGTGTAAGAGGCGCATTTGAATGTTGCGGTTGCAAGCCGAGCCGTGGCAAAGGGTTCAATTACAACATGGAGCCCGCGCGTTAGCAGGGGCTCCAGTCGAATTCAAAATAACATTGCCTTAATGCGGGAAGTTTTATGACCTTGGCAGGCCCAGGTTTTTGAGCCGGGCCCTAGCCAACACGTCTGCCTGCGATCCGTTAATTCAGCTGCGCGTTAGTGCCTTCCACCGCTTTCACCACGGTTTCGCCATTTTCAACTTCAACCACGAAATTCGTCGCTGACTTCCACAGCGCAGTGATCGGCAGTTTCACTTTTTCGTCGATGTGGCGTTTCAGAAATCGCGCGCCATATGATGTGTTGTACCCTTTGGCTGTCAGGAGATTAAGCGCTTCATCGCTGACGCTGACCTCTTTGCCCTGCCGTTTCATCTGTCGTTGCAGCCGGTGAAGATATAGTTCGGCGATTTGACGCACCTCATCCATAGTCAGTGGCGCAAACACGATGATTTCGTCAATGCGGTTTCGAAACTCCGGCGAGAAGCGCGCCTCGGCGGCCTTCATCACCTCTTTGTTTACAACTCGGAAGTCGCCGGCCGTTTTGGTGCCGAAACCCAGCGGCTTCTCGAATCGCTTGAAGCTATCGGAACCCAGGTTTGAGGTCATTATCACAATCGCGTCAGAGAGATAAACTCTCTTGCCGCGACCGTCTGTGAGCCAGCCTTCGTCGAAAGCCTGCAGAAACAGGTTCATTAAATAGGGCGAAGCTTTCTCCACTTCGTCGAGCAACAGCACCGTGTAGGGGTTCTCCCGCAGTTGCTCAGTTAAAATTCCGCCGCGTTCGGAGCCAACGATTCCGCGCGGCATGCCGATTAGCTTCTCGATGCTCACAGTGCCATCGCTGTACTCAGACATGTCGATGCGCACCATCTTTTCTTCGTCGCCAAACATGAATTCGGCTACGGCCTTCGCGAGCTCCGTTTTTCCGACGCCGGTTGGGCCAAGGAACAGCAGCACACCGTCTGGTTTGTAATGCGACTCCTTGAGCGGGCCCTTGTTGAGCCGTAGTCGCTGAGCTACCGCCTTGATCGCGGCTTTCTGTCCAATCACGCGCTGCCCGAGCATCGCTTCGGTCATCGAAAAACGATCGCTGGTATCGCGGAAGATCATGTCGCGGGGAATGCGAGACTCCTGCGAGATGACGTCAATTACGTGTTCAGGCTTGACCACCATCGTCTGCGGTTCGTTGATTTCAACTTTGACCGCAGCGGTGTCGAGCCAGCCAATAGCCTTGTCCGGAAGGTGCAGGTTGCGTATGTACTTCGGCGCCATTTCCAACGCCATGTTGATGGCGTCATCGGAAATCTTGACCGAATAATTTTTTTCCAGCCGCGGGCGAATGCCTAAAAGAATTTCGCGGGTTTCGCTGATCGAGGGTTCGACCACCTTCACCAGGCGGAAACGCCGGGCGAGCGCCTCATCTTCACCAATCGATTCTTTGTACTCATTAAGCGTGGTGGCGCCGATGATCCGCATATCGCCGCGCGCCAGCGCCGACTTAAACATGTTGGCCGCATCAGACGATGTGCCGAGCGCCGCGCCGGCGCCGATGATCGTGTGCGCTTCATCAATGAAGAGGATGAGGTTGTCGCGCTCTTTTACCTCGTCAATGATGCCTTTGATTCTTTCTTCGAACATGCCGCGCAGCATCGTTCCCGCAACCAGTCCGCCCATCTGCAGTTGGACCACGTGCGAACCGCGCAAGCGAGCAACTTTCTCAGGTTCCAATTCAATCAGGCGCGCCAGGCCCTCAACCACCGCGGTCTTTCCGACGCCGGGTTCACCCACGAGCATCGGCGAATTGGCACGCTCGCGATGGCAAAGAATTTCCACCATCTGCTGGATCTCTTTTTCGCGTCCGATTGTGGGAGGAATCTTGTCGGCGCGGGCCAGACGGTTTAGGGAAACGCCGAAGTGCTTCAGATAGGGCGGCAGCTCAAATTTCTTGCGATACTGTTCTTCCTCACGTTCACGCCTCTCAACCTGGGCCTGAACATTCTCAGTTACGGCTTCAGGATTCGCGCCCATGTTTCTCAAAACTTCAACAAAGAGGCTGTCCTGATTGGTCAACGCGGAAAAGATATCAGTCGCTTCGATTGTCTTGCGACCCTGTGCGCGCGCGCGCTCCATCGCGCGTTTGAATAAATCCGTGGTGTCCGGAGAAATGCGGAAACCCTTGCCGACGTGTTGCTGGCGCGTGCTGTCTAACCGTTTGTCGATCGCAATCTTGACAGTGATCGGATCCAACGACAGCTCGCGCATCGCAGAGTTAAACATGTCAGGCTCTTCGTGCATGAGCGCCTGCAAAATGTGCTCAACCGCGACGAAGTTCTGATCGCGCTGGCGCGACTCGCTCAATGCGTGCTCGAGGATGCGCTGCCCACTATCGCCAAACTTGTCTTTGTAAGATCCTAAATCAGCCATTGTCTTGCCCTTCAAACTAGATGGGGGAAATCGCCCTGCATGATTTTACGACAACAATCCCTGCGGGTTCCCCGTCGTTTTAGTGCGTTGGCCGTTGTCAATCTCCAACCAAACGCGTGTGGTTGGATGTCGTGAGCATATTCGCCGTTGCGTTTCGATGCAATAAGAATTCTCCTGACACTACCACTGCAAATTTTCGGCCAGCACACCGGATTCATATCACTCAACCCGAAGCGCGGCCGATTTGATGCTCGACTTACCCCGAGTAGTGCTTAGTAGTCGTAATCCTCGCCACCACCCGGCATTGGCGGTCCTGATTTCTTCGGTTCAGGAGCGTCAGTAACTGCTGCATCTGTGGTTAATAGTAAACCGGCGATTGAAGCGGCATTTTGCAGAGCAGTGCGCACGACCTTGGTCGGATCAATGATTCCTGCCGCCAGGAGATCTTCATACTCACCGGTCGCAGCATTGAACCCCTTATTGCCTTTTAACTCTTCTACTCGCCCGACGATAACCGCGCCGTCGAGGCCCGCGTTTTCAGCAATGCGCCTCAGCGGTTCCTGTAACGCGCGTCTCACGATCCGAATTCCGGTTTGCTCATCGAGGTCATCAGTGGAAAGTTTGTCGAGCACCTGGCCGGCGCGCAGTAACGCTACACCACCGCCAATTACCGTCCCTTCCTGGGCCGCGGCTTTCGTGGCATTCAAAGCATCCTCAACCCGCATCTTAATTTCTTTCATTGCGGTTTCAGTGGGCGCGCCGACTTTGACCACCGCAACGCCACCCGCAAGCTTTGCCAATCGCTCCTGCAGTTTCTCGCGATCATAGTCGGAGGTCGTATCTTCAATCTGTTTCCTGATTGTCGCCACGCGACCCTGAATAGCTTTGCTGTCCCCGCCACCTTCGACGATTGTAGTGTTGTCTTTGTCGACTATCACTCGCTTGGCCGTGCCCAGATCCGCCAGTTGAACGTTTTCGAGTTTGACTCCCAGGTCTTCCGTGATCACACGCGCGCCAGTCAGGACCGCCAGGTCTTCAAGAATCGCTTTGCGCCGATCGCCAAATGCCGGCGCTTTGACGGCGCAGACCTTGATGGTGCCGCGTAGTTTGTTAACTACCAATGTGGCCAGCGCGTCGCCTTCGATGTCTTCAGAAACGATTAGCAATGAACGCCCGCCGCCGGCGGACTGTTCGAGTATCGGCAACAGATCGCGCATCGCCGAAATTTTCTTTTCGTGCAAAAGAATTAGCGGCTGGTCCAGCACACATTCCATTCGATCCTGGTTCGTCACGAAATACGGCGATAGATAGCCGCGGTCAAACTGCATTCCTTCTACGATTTCCAGCTCGGTTTGCAGTCCCTTCGCTTCTTCGACTGTCACCACGCCATCCTTGCCGACTTTCTCCATCGCTTCGGAAATCAGTTGCCCAATTCCGCGATCATTATTCGCCGACACGCTGGCCACATTCATCAGGTCTTCTTTGTTTTTAACTTTCCGGGAGATGCGCTCGAGTTCCGCGACCACCGCTTCTGTAGCCATCTGAATCCCGCGTTGCAACGACATGGGGTTAGCACCAGCCGCAACATTCTTCACTCCGTCGCGGAAGATTGACTGTGCCAGCACGGTGGCGGTAGTGGTGCCGTCGCCCGCCGTGTCATTTGTCTTAACGGCAACTTCGCGCACCATCTGCGCGCCCATGTTTTCATATCTGTCCTTGAGCTCGATCTCCTTCGCGACCGTGACGCCGTCTTTCGTTATCACCGGAGAGCCATAGCTCTTTCCAATAACTACGTTGCGTCCTTTTGGACCCAGCGTCACGCGCACGGCGTTTGCCAGCGTGTTAACACCCTTCAACATCGCGTTGCGCGCTTCGACACTAAACTTAATCTCTTTTGCAGCCACGTTTTCTCCTTCAAGTCTGATAACGCAAACTGTTAGTTTGCATTGCAAAGAATTCCGCTAATCGCCTGCTTGCTTACCCATCGCCGCCGGACGCCCAACTTTAACACGCGCCGGGCGCAACAGCCTTTCACCCATCCGGTAGCCAGGCGCGTGCTGTGCGATCACCCTGCCCTCATCGTCCGGCGCCACTTCCACGGTCTCAACGCCCTCATGAAATTCTGGATCAAACTGTTCCCCAACGGCATTGATTGGTTCTACGCCGGCAGCGGCCAGAGCTTTTTCAAAACTCGCCGCTGTTTGACGAATACCCTCTGCAATGATTTCCGGCGAACTTCCGCTCTCGGCGGCCTCGGTTGCGCGTTGCAAGTTATCGAGCACCGGCAGCAGAGCGGCGATGAAATCGGCCTTCTCGCGCCGGGCCCTTTCGTCAGCCGCCTTATTCAAGCGCTGGCGAGTTTCATCTGTTTCTTTTTGCAACTGCGCGCGCAATTGCTCAAAACGAGAATTCACTTCCAGAGTCTTTTGCTCCGCGGCGCGGACTCGCGCCTCCAGCTCTTCTACGTAGCTGGGCTTCAGAATTGGAGACTCATCAAGGTCGCCGGGCAAGCTATCTGCGTCACCATCTTCAACATGAATTCGGCGTCGGTCAGTTACACGAATTTCCTCCGGGTTGTTATCGCGGTTTCTTTCATCAAAAGGGCCTCGCCTGTTTCTGCCGAACAAATCTCTAGCCATTTAATCCTTCACTTTCAACTCAGGAGTGGCACGCGCATCTGGCGCGTGATGATCACGGGCGGGACGCCCGCGCCACTAAGTCACTTTAATCTCGATCCGCTGGGCCTTGCGTTCCGGCTGGCGCGGAAGTCGGACCCTCAAAACCCCGTCTTTATATTCTGCCTTGATCTCGCTTTGATCAACGGATGCGGGTACGTCAAATACTCGCACAAAATTTCCCTTTGGGCGTTCGCCCGGTTGCTGAGTCGAATCATCTTCAGCCCGCTTGCCTTTGATCGCCAGTCGATCATTGTCGATGCTGATGTCCAACGTGAAGCGGTCAATGCCAGGCAGGTCAACCGCCACGACATATTCGTCCTGGTTCTCGAAAATATCTGCGGCCGGATACCAGGCAGATGTTTCAACTCCTTCGACGCCGTCGGCTGACGGCGCGCCAGCTGGCCCAGCCGGCCCACTCTTACTTTCGCTTGTGCGTCGCTGCGTCGCGTCCTCAAAAAGCCGATTCATGCGATCCTGCAAAAACATTAAATCGTCCAAAGGATTCCACTGCGCCATCTTCGTACCTCAACCAAGTAGGACAGACATTCTTGTCTGTCTACTCTCATTCTCTCCCACGAGAGACAGGCAGGAATGCCTGTCCTACCACTAAACCGCAGCCGCCGCGGCGTCGTGCTTAAACTCCAACCTCTCGCCCTTAGTCGTTACAGTCACCGTCGTTCCCGGCAGAATTTCACCCTGCAGAAGTTTTACTGCCAGTGGATTCTGTATCAACGTTTGAATCGCTCGCTTCAGGGGCCGAGCACCATACATTGGATCGTAACCCTCGCGCGCCAGCAGGTCTCGTGCTTTGTCATCCAGAACCAGGTGAATGTTTCTCTCCGCCAGCATCTTGCGCAGCCGCTCAAGCTGCACGTCGATGATCTTGACAATCTGAGCACGTGAAAGCTGGTGGAAGATAACAATGTCGTCCACACGATTTAGAAATTCCGGCTTGAACTGGGCCTGCAGTTCCTGCAGAACAGTCTCTCGCACCTGGCTTTCATCGCCTTCCGCTTCCTGAATTTCGCGGGAGCCGAGATTCGACGTCATGATCAGCACAGTGTTTTTGAAATCTACGGTCCGGCCTTTCGCGTCGGTTAGCCGGCCGTCGTCCAGAATCTGCAGGAGCACGTTAAAAACGTCGGGATGCGCTTTTTCAATCTCGTCGAAAAGTACAACCGCATAGGGCCGGCGGCGAATTGCTTCGGTTAGCTGCCCACCCTCCTCGTAACCAATATATCCGGGAGGCGCACCGATCATCCGTGCCACGGCGTGCTTTTCCATGTACTCAGACATGTCCAGCCGAATCATTGCGCGCTCGTCATCAAACAAAAACTCGGCTAGCGATCGTGCCGTTTCAGTTTTCCCGACGCCGGTTGGACCAAGAAAAATGAACGAGCCCACCGGCCGATTAGGATCCTGCAGTCCGGCGCGAGCGCGGCGCACTGCGTTGGCCACGGCCGCTAATGCTTCTTCCTGCCCAATGACGCGATTGCCCAGGCGTACTTCCATCGTCACCAGCTTTTGCATCTCGCCTTCCAGCATTTTGGAAACAGGGATGCCCGTCCACTTCGCCACGACCTCGGCAATGTCCTCCTCGTCCACCTCTTCCTTGAGCATTACGCCGTCTTTTTGAAACTCCGCCAGCTTTACCTGCTCTTGAGCAAACTTTCTCTCCAGTTCCGGAATTTGCCCATACTGAATTTCCGAAGCACGCGCCAAATCGCCGGCGTTACGAACCTGATCCAACTGTAGTTTTAACTGCTCGAGCTCGGCTTTCGCTTTGCGCATGCGCTCGATGGCCTCCTTCTCTGACTGCCATTTCGCCTTCATGCCCGACGAGGTCTCGCGCAGATTGGCAATTCGTTGCTCAATCTCCTGCAGGCGCGATTTTGATTTCGCGTCTTCCTCGCGTTGCAATGCCTGCCGTTCGATCTCCAGTTGAACGATTTCGCGTTCCAACTGATCGATCCCCTGCGGCAATGAATCAATCTCGATCCTGAGACGCGAAGCCGCTTCGTCTATTAGATCAATGGCCTTGTCGGGAAGAAACCTGTCGGTGATGTAACGGTTGGAAAGCGTGGCCGCGGCAACGATCGCGGAGTCTTTGATGCGCACCCCGTGATGCACTTCATAACGTTCCTTCAGACCGCGCAGGATCGCAATCGTATCTTCAACCGTCGGTTCGCCGACGTAAATCTGCTGAAACCGGCGCTCCAGCGCCGCATCTTTTTCGATGTACTTCTTGTATTCGTTGAGCGTGGTTGCGCCGACACAACGTAACTCGCCGCGAGCCAGCGCCGGCTTCAACATGTTCGAAGCATCGATTGCTCCTTCGGAAGCGCCCGCGCCGACGAGCGTGTGCAGCTCATCGATGAACAGAATGATCTGGCCCTGCGCCGCTTCTATTTCCTTCAAAACGGCTTTAAGACGATCTTCAAACTCCCCGCGATATTTCGCGCCGGCCAGCATGGCGCCAAGATCGAGGCCCACCAACCGTTTGTTCCTCAGTGTTTCGGGAATGTCGCCGGAAACAATTCGCTGGGCCAGGCCTTCAACGATGGCCGTCTTGCCGACGCCAGGTTCACCGATCAAGACGGGGTTATTTTTCGTTCGCCGCGAGAGGACTTGAATCGTCCGGCGTATTTCCTCGTCACGACCAATTACCGGATCCAGTTTGCCCTTGCGTGCCTGCTCGGTCAGGTCGCGAGCGTATTTAGAAAGGGCCTGGTAGTTCTGTTCCGCATTTTGATCCGTGATGTGCGACCCGCCACGCATTTGTTCGACTACCTTCAGCAGATCCTCTTGCTTGACACCGTGCTGCCTCAGTATTTTTCCCGCCTCGCCGTCCTTCTCGCCAACGAGCGCCAGCAGGAGATGCTCAGTCGAGTTAAACTCGTCCTTCATCTTGTCTGCCTGCTTTTGCGCAGCGGTAAATATTTGCGTGAGCCGCGGACTGATGTATTGCTGCCCGCCTTCAACCCGTGGAAATCGCGCGATCGCCGCCTGAACGTCGTTTAGCACTACCGGAACGTTAACCGCCAGCTTGCCGAGAATCGGGCGCACGATTCCCTCTGCCTGCTCAAGCATCGCCGCCAGCAAATGTTCGGGTTCAACCTGTTGATTCTGATTGCGCTCGGCTAGCTCTATGGCTGATTGGATTGCTTCCTGCGCTCGTAACGTAAATTTGTCTAGACGCATTTGATTTTGACTAACTTCATTGAATGTTAAGCGGGGCGTTCAGAAATGAAATCACTCCGAAGACGCCCCGCTTGCTTTGAACTCCGGCTAGCTGCGGTTAGGCAGTGCCGCCTGCTGGTTAACTACTCGTTGCTGTCTTCGACTTCTCGGTCGAGTCAGGTTCAGGTTTTGTCGCTTTGGTATCAATGGTCTTAGGCGAACCAGCTGTTCCTTCGCCGCTAATCTGTATGCGGCGGGCCTTGGTTTCCTCTCGCTTCGGCAACGTCACGCGCAGTACGCCATTTCGGTACTCAGCCGTGGCGCCGTCCGCGGAAACAGTTTGGGGCAACGTGAATGAGCGCGTAAACGAACCATAAGAGCGCTCGACCCGGTGATAGTTATCGGTCTCGTCCTTCTTTTCGAATTGACGCTCGCCGCGTAGGGTAATCACGTTGTTTTCCACAGAGAGCTCGAAGTCGTCACGGTTCATTCCCGGCAGCTCGGCTTCGAGGACAATCTGCTCCTTATTCTCATAAATGTCGACGCTGGGATTCCAGGCGCCGCGGCCGATCCCTTCTTCGCCAAAACCTCGAGTCAAATTAGTTGAAAACAGTCGGTTCACCTCTTCCTGCAGAGTGCGCAAATCGCGGAAGGGATCATAACGAACTATTGGCATTGTCATTCTCCTCCTTAATTACTTAGCGCGCTCACCGCAGACTTCAAAGAAACTTGAGCCACATCGGTGAGCGCAGAGGGATAATAATATTTGAGTCTTGCCCTGTCAAGTTAGACGGCGGAGGGCAAAACACTAACGAAAAGCACGAATTTGGGCGTGGCTCGCGCGCGGGGACGGCTGCCGGGTGAATTTGGGAGGGCTACTTCATGCCAAAAAATCGCTTGATTGAGGAGAGGATTCCTGCACGTTCATCTTCGCCTGACCCGGTGATTTCTTCGGCTGCGGCCAAGCCCTGGCGCCGTTCGGAGATGATATGACTCAGCGACTCGACGAGGTCGGGATTGTTGTCGAAAACGCTCTTCATGGCGGCATGGCCAATTTCCAGTACTTCGGTTTCTTCAAGGGCTACGACGCTGGCGGTTCTGGGTTCGCCAGTGAACAACGCCATCTCGCCGAAGAAGGCGCCGTCGCTCAGTGTCGCGACGGTGCGAGCGATACCGTTTTCGGTGATCTCAACACTCACTCGACCGTTGTGAACTACGAACATGGACGAACCCGGATCGCCACCGCGAATCACGGTCTCACCAGGAGCGAATACATGGCTCGTCGCCGCCTGAGCGAGCATGATGGTTTCCTCGGCTGAGAGGGGGGCAAATATATCGACGGCGCTGAGCCGTTCCGCGATCGCCCCACCGTCGGCTTCAACCTCACCTGGTTTCGGCGGACGTTCTACGATCAGTGTGCGAGTCGGAAAGGCAAAGTTAAGACCGGCCCGGCGAAACGCGTACCAAATTCGCTGACGAACCAGAGCGTCGGTATCATTGTGACTGGCATAGTCAATCGGCCAATATTTGACCTCATACTCGACACCGCTGTCACCGAGATTCCTGATGCGGACGATGGGAGTTATCTTTTGCGAAACGTTGTCCGCCTCGCGTACCGCCTCTCTGACGACGTGGATTGTCTTCGCCGGCGAATCGGTGTAGAGCGTGTTGAAGAAAACCAGCCGCGCATTCAGGTTGTGGCGAGGGCAAACTTCAATCGGCTCCTTCGCGGCAGTGCTGTTACTAATCAGCACAATGTGGTTTGAGAAGGTCCTGATCTTGATCGCCCGCCAGGTTATTTCCTCAACCACGCCCGTCTGCCGAAGAACACCTACCGTGATTACGTCGCCGACCTGAAAAGGCCGATCCGCCTGCAGCGAAATACCTGCGAAGAAATTTCCCAGCGTATCCTGCAGGGCCAGGCCAAGAATCACACCGAAGATTGCCGAGGTCGTAAACAGCGCTCCAAGATTGGCGCCCGGAAATATCCGGCTGAATATCAGAAAAAACAATGCTGTGAAGGCGATGATCGTGAAGATGTTTCGCACTAAAGCCGGGGCTTCAAACCCACGCCGGAAACGAAAAACGAGACCAAAAATGAGTGAGTTCAGCGCCCGCACCAGGAGGTAGGCGAGGATCGCAAAAAAGACCAGGCGCAGAACACTTACCATTGTATTGGCGCTTGATTCGCCGAGGGCAATTCGCGTGGCGAGCAAGTCTTGCAACGAATGGTGGAAGGCATAAAGCAGGTAGAGCGCCAGGACCACGAACGCTGTGGCGACCAGGAAAGCTATGATTTTTTTCTTGGTGCGCGTGCGGTTCACGTTTCTACCGAGGTCTGCTCGCGAAAAACGAAAGGGTCAAAGTGATAGCGGTATCTTTTATCACTGATTCCCTCAGTTGGCGAGAAGGATTTACTGACCTCAAAGCGGCGGAAATTCGTCTGCAATCTATTGCTACCGGCGCAAGAGGTTTGGGAAGAGCGTTACCACAATGAACAGCAAAGACAGGGCTGTAACGATTATTGCAGTTAGTCTCGCACCGATGTTGTAAAGCGGTCCATTCACATACTCGCCCATCAATTCGCGATCGTTTACCAATCGCAGGATGGCAAAAAGAATAATCGGCAACAGCAAACCGTTGATTACCTGAGTAACGAGCAGGACCTTAATCAACGGCAGGTTCGGGATAACCGCGATGGCCGCGCCAACTGCCACGAGAAAGGTAAACACTCCGATAAAGATCGGAGCCTCGCGGAAGCTGCGTGACACACCTTTCTCAAAACCAAGGGCCTCGCTGATGGAATAGGCCGTCGCCAGGGGCAACACGCCGGCGGCGAGCATCGAAGCGCCAAACAATCCAATCGCGAATAATTTTTCCGCGTAAGGACCGGCGAGTGGACTCAGAGCGCGCGCGGCGTCGGCAGCGCTCTCGATGTGCAGTCCGTGTTTATGCAGAGTCGCAGCCGTAGATACCACGATAAAGAAAACCACGAGGGCCGCGAGAGTTGTTCCTACCCAGACGTCGGTTCTCGTACGCCCATACTCTTCGGGCGTTACGCCCTTATCGACAACGGACGACTGAACGTAGACTTGCATGTATGGTGAGATCGTGGTGCCGACAACTGCCACTATCATGAACAGGTATGCGGGTTCAAAACTGAAACTTGGTGTCACCAGCCCCGCCGCGACTTCGCCCCAATCGGGCTTTGCCAAAAAGGCAGACCCGATATAACCAAGAAACACGAGTGACATGAGCAGAAACACTCGTTCCACGCGTTGATAGGAACTCTTTACAACCAGCCACCAGATGGCCATCGCTGAAAGTGGCACGGAGACAAATCTGGGTACGCCAAACAACTCCGTGGCTGCGGCAATGCCGACGAATTCAGAAACCGTCACCCCACCATTCGCGATCAAGAGCGCCAACATCACAAATGCCGTCCAGCGCACGCCGAAACGTTCGCGGATCAAATCGGCGAGTCCCTTGCCGGTAACAGCGCCCATGCGAGCGCACATTTCCTGGACCAGGCCGAGGCTGATTGTGATCGGGATCAGTATCCAGAGGAGTCGATAACCTTGTTCGGCGCCTACAGAGGCAAAGGTCGCAATGCCGCCGGCGTCATTCCCCGCGCTCGCGGCGATCATGCCGGGACCCAGGATGGCCAGGTAAGCGATCAGCCTTCGGCGCAACGCGAAGCGAGGCTTCACGCCTCCTGCGCCGCGTCGTAAGAAACGACGGTGTTTGGCCTTTGCTGCGGATTGGTCCGCTCCCGGTGTTTCGGCCACTTGGAGGTTCTCCGTCAGTCATATGATTTGTCAGAGCCGCCTGCATAAGCGGCGGCCCGCAGCCTGCCAAAGAAAGAATGACCCACCCGCTTACGCAGGTGGTTCTGAAGAGGCGTGGCTAATCAGTGTTACCCGAACAGTCGCGGCAACCGTTGCCGCCAGTCCTTCGGCAGCAGGATCTCCATCGCATCGTCTACGGTGATGATTCCCAGAATATCGCCCGTTTCATCCATAACGGGCAAGGCGAGCAAATTGTATTCAGCGATTCGCTGGGCCACCTCGCCCGCCGGTTCATCCGGATGCGCTCTTTGAAATTCCGTGCGCATCACGTCTGCCAGCGGCACGGACGGATCGGCCAGGATCAAGCTTCGCAAGGCAATCACGCCTGACAACTTCCAGAGCCCTTCGCCTTCAACCACGTAGAGGTAATAGATCATGTTTGGCGTTTCCGCCATCTCGCGCAAACGCGCCAGGGCTTCACCAACCGTCAACTCACGCGGCAGCGTGACAAACTCCGTGGTCATCAGTCCGCCGGCCGTATCGTCTTCATAAGGCAGCAACTCGGCAACGTCGGCCTGTTCCTCGCTCTCCATCAGTCCGAGGAGTTCTTCCGCTTTCTCCTCCGGCAAATCGCCGAGCACGTCGGCAGCTTCGTCGGGCGACATCCATTCGAGAATGTCGGCCGCGCGTTCCTGATTCATGTCACCGATGATTTGCGCCTGTCGTTCCGAGGGCATTTCCTCCAGCGTCTCGGCCGCGGTTTCATCGTCAAGCGATTCAACCACTTCGGAACCGTGATGATAGGAAAGCGCCTCAGCCAGACGCGCAATTTCCACCGGATGAAGACGCGCCAGCTTGCCTTGCGAAGACTTGAGCCGCACCGCCGCCTGGTCGGTAGCCAGGTAACCTACGTTGGACCAGTCGATTACTTCCACTGCCTTGCGCGTGCCCATGAAACCCGCCGGCGCGAGACGACGCCAAAGCCCCTGGAGACTGACGTCAGCGCCGGTCACGCGCCAGTCGCCGGCGACGTCGATCAGTTGCACATCATTCACGCGAACCACTCGCTTGCCATCCACGTCGATTAATTGCTTGTCGAGCACGTTGCGCGCAAGCAGGACTTCGCCCTCGCGACGCACAAACGGACGCAGGTTGAGTTTGTCGGAATTGAGTCGCACGCCGTGCTCGTTAAGCTCGGTGATGCGCCAGCGGGAAAGGAAAAACTCACGCCGGCCGAAGCGCGCCACCAGTCCCGTTACCGGCGGGTGATCCTGTTCACCCAAACGCACGATTACGTCCTTGACGGTGGCCACACGCTCACCTTCAAGGTCGCGTATGGGGCGACCCAAAACTTGCGACAGATAAAGCATTGTTGATTACCTGCGGGGTTCGAAAACGTGCGCGAATCATAGCATGAGCTGTTGTGGACTCGCCGATCCAGTTTGTTATTCAGGTCTGGACGGAAACGATCTAGAGGCCCGAAAGATTGTGAGAATCAAATCACTTTCCCAACTCGATAAACGATCCGATAGGGCGGCCTGATAATTTCGCGAAGATCCTCGCGTGGCCGTTCTGGGATTTGTCGGCCCATCAACGGGAATTGTTCGAGCCGGTCAATCGCAGCCAGGAGATCTTCGACGATCATCTGAGCGTAGTGGGGCGAGTCGCGTTCTATGAAATCGTAGATGGCCTGAAGATCGTCGGCTCCCTGCGGTGTCCAACGAACTTCAATCACCTTACAAACCTGGCCTTGATTTCATCATGTGAGATTGTCAGGTCGGATTCAGACTGCTCAAGACCACGTTCGATCTTTGCGAGAAAATAGAGTCGCTCCATCGCGTCTTCCACCGTCGCGTCTTCCGGAAGATCCTGAATCGCTCGGATGATCTCACTCTTCACTTGTGGTGCTTCCATAAGGTTCAGCCTGTTTCAATTCTACTTCCACTTCAGTACGTCAGCGCCGTCACCATTATCTAGCACACGGATAAACGGCTGGATAGGTCTTGGGATAAACTCTGCCATTGCTACGCTCATAGTTTCTTGGATTACTAGTTTACCATCTCGAAACGTGAGCAGCAGGAACTCAAGTATAATTCAAGCATTAATCAAGCCGAAACAGAGAATAGGATTATGGAGTTCGCCAGATCAGCCCCGCCTGTCTCAAAAGTTGGGGCGAGAGTCATCATTCTAGTCTTCATTTTGTTGATAGCACGCTCCAGCGCGCGGTCGCGGCCTGAATAAAGATCAGACCTTTCGATTTGCACGAACTCGTCGGGCTTGACGCCGCGTCCTTCCAACCGAATTCCGGCAGCAGTGCGGTAATCAAGCTCGCTAACGTCGAGCAGGCCTCCATCGGGTAGTGCATGCCGGGTACGAATGGCCAGCACACACCCGCAGGTTTCAGCGCCGATTACACTGGCGCGTCCTGAAGCCTTCATCGCCGCCACGAATATCTCCGCTGCGCTGGCGGTACGTTCGCTGGTGAGTACAACCATCGGCAAATTCGTCGCGGCAATTCTCTCCGGCGTCAATGCCGACTTTGATCGCGTAAACAATGTGAAGCTGAATCTGGAACGTTCGGTGAATTGTCCGAGGCTGGAACCGGCTCCCACCACCGCGGACGCCATATCGGTCATTGCTTCCGTATCGCCGCCGCCATTTGAACGAAGATCCAGAATGACACCGCGCACTCCACTCACTTTTTCTTTCAGCGCGCGCGTAAAAGCTGCTGCGATGGGTTTTGTGAAAGCGTCGATTTCAATTACTACATACCCTGATTCCCGCCTGGTTCTTAGTTCAAGCTCACGTTGCTGCCAGTCGCGCCGGAAATGCGCCGTCCGTTCCTTTCCATTCTTACCCAGCCAGCGGATCTCAACCGAACTGCCTGCTGGCCCATCGAGCAACGAGGCAAAGGCCCGAAACCTGCTCGTCGTAGCCGAGGTTGATAACAACCCTGACGCACTTGCGTTGGCCAGCTTGCTCTTCACCAGGGCAGTAGCTGATTGGCCGTTTATGCTCTCGATCAGGTCGCCCGCTCGCAGTCCTCCGCGTTGAGCGGCAGAGCCTTTTTGCACCTGTCCGACAACCGCTCGTCCTTCTATTTCCTTTAGCGTCACACCGATGGTCACGAATCGCGGTCGCCACCAGTCAAACTTTTCTTCGGGCGGGTAGATGCGAGTATGAGAGTCGCCCAGAGATGCAATCATGCGTTTCAGCACCACGTATAGTTCCCTGCTGGTGCCGGCCTCGGCCGCAAGCCCGCGGAAGTTAGTTTTTTGGGTTTCCCAATCGACGCCATGAAACTGCGCATCGTAATAGCGCTCATTGATCGTGGCCCAGACATCATCGAAAACGGCGAGACGTCCTTCACGCGTTTCAGTGGATACGAGTGTGGAGCCGTTCCCCCCCGCGCGCGCCGGGGAAGAATCAGGGGAACTGTAGGAAGGCGAAAGAAAGAGAGCCAGCAAGACTGCAGCGATCAGCGCCTGCCTGGATCGGTTAGATATGAAAAGGTGGTAACTCATGTCTTGCTTTGCTTCACGCATCATAATGCTAATCACTATCAGCGAGGCGGCTTGCGAAAGTTGTAACGAAGCATGATACGCATGGGTACTGCCGCGCCGTTGCGCATCGCCGGAAAGAAATGTAACTGGCGCACAGTTTCAATCGTTGACTGATCCAAACCGAAGCCCGCCCAACGATCTACTTCAACGCTTATGACCTCACCCTTCGCGTCGAGATCCACGAGCACATCAACTGTGGCTACTGCTTCAGCCAGCGCCGCAGAATTGGGATATGCAGGCGCCAAACGCCGGAAGGGTCTCGGTAATCGCAATCCTTCAGACTCGGCAAGTTTTTCGTCGTCCGGCGCTGCTTCGATGATCGGAACCTGCCTTGCGGATGTCAGCTCCCGATCGGCCTGTTCCTCTTTCTGCGCCCGTCCGATTGCGGCCCCAAGACGGCGGCTCGCATTGACTCCCGACAGTTCCGTCATGAGAGATTTTTCAGCTGCCTCAGGGTTATCCGCGCGAAAGTTTGGCCTTTCCCAACTGATGAGTTTACCCGTGCGCGCGCTGACCAGGAAAATTGAAGCGTACGATTCAAAATACACCGGGCCGGTGGAAGGCGAGCGCCGCAGCGTTTGCGCATCTCCGAGAATGTAGAAGTCACAACCCAGGGCCGCACCTAGATTGTGCGCCTCGGTCCGTGAAAGATTCAGCGAGCCGGAATAGGAAACACCCAGAGCGGCTGCCCGTGCAAGATCAGGATCAAGGATCGAGAAACCCGTTTCCCGCTTTACGTTGGCAGCAAGCTGATCCGCAGCGAGGCGGCCCAAAGGTGAATTTCCGAAATGCAATACCGCTATTTTCAACGGTCGATCCGGAATTTGCGACGAGGCGTTCACTTCCTGAGCCGGGAGGATGACGAGGAGTGCGACCGAAGCGACTATGGCGAAAAATGCGACGATCTTCATTTATTGATTCAGGAACGCCAGGGATTGCAGGAAGGTGAATTCGTTCGCTAACTGTTCAGCCGGATCCGGTTAGTTATGAATCTCTCTTCCACAGTTGCTGTGACGGCACTCGCAGGGCGCGATTGAATTTGCTCGACGAATTCTCCCAGGCGACAATCGCGGTCAACTCGACGATCGCGTCGTCATCATAGTGAGTCCGCAAGCGAGCAAACAGTTCGTCGCTCACATCCCGCCCGGTAATCGTCATGGCGTCGGCAAACTCCAGCGCCACACGTTCTTCATCAGGGTAAAGCTCACTGCCGGCGTAATCGGATAACGCATCGATCTTTTCGTTTGTAACCCCGAGCTGGCTGCTCACGGCAGCGTTGATGTCCTGTCAAAACTCGCAGCCGTTAAGCGAAGCGACTCGCCGATTTATCAGCGCTGACAAAGCGGGCGAGATGAGTTTCGACCCATCGATGCCGGTCCACATCGCGCGGGCCCCCCGAAAGATCGTGGGCCGGCGCGCATAAACGAGATGATTCAGGAGCGGAGCACCCCACGCTGCAGCCTGCGCATCGAGGACAGTCTTTATTTGTCGCTCAACCTTCTCTGGATCTACTCCTTTAATTCTAGCCATCGCAATCCATACCTCTTATCCAGCCGATTGACCGCCCACAGCCGAGCGGCCACCAGGCGACAGATCGTGATAAAGCTTATAAACCTCAGTTTTCACTTGCGCCGGAAAACAGACTCGATGGAGCTCGTAACCCCGCTGCAGGCCCCTGACGACATCGCTGACTTCAGTAATCTCACGGATGCACGGCCGAGCATAACCGTCTTCGACGTAGATGCGACTCTTGGGTTCGGCGCCCTGGGCCGTGTAGTAGTTGTAGTAAGGCACGTCGCTGGCGCGGTCTTCGATGAAGTAGTACTCCGGATCGTAACCGGCCCGCTCAACACACTCGCGCGCGGCGGCCAGAAAAGCGGCCCGCTCTGACTCGGGCATGTCGAGGTCAATCGCTTTGAATAGGCTGCGATTGGTGAAACGGCGGCTAAGGTCTGCGAGTATCGGATCACTCGCGCGCTGCCACTGCTTAACGTGAAAAAGAACGTCCGAATCGTCAATCTCGAGATGCTCGGTGACTGTCAGCGACTGCTTCCGTAAAACTTTCTCAAACGCAGTGTCGCGCGCATGCCAAATTTCCTCGTCGCTTTCGAAAAGCTTGAGCGCGCGTCGGAGCGTAGATTTCAGTACTGCCTCGGCTGAGCGCAAAGTGCGGTGAAAATAAACTTGCCGGAACATGTAGTAGCGGGCCTGGAGATATTCTTCAACTGCATACAGACCACGTGCGGCCACATAAATGCGGTCGTTGTCTTCGTCAATCGCCAGCGCGTTGATGATCCATTCGAGATCGTAGATCCCATACTTGGCGCCGGTCATCAGCGAATCGCGCAGCAGATAATCCATTCGGTCAACATCAAGCTGCGAAGAAACCAGTTGGGCCAACGCAGCCGGCTGCGAAGTGCCTCCAATAATTGCTGCCACTTTCCCGGGCAGTTCGTCTGAGTAAGAGCGCAGCAGTTTTCCGATCTCAGTTGTTTCACTGAGCATGACTTCCATGGTCAATTTCTCATGGTGAAAACCGAGCACCTTTTCCATGACGTGAGAAAACGATCCATGACCCACGTCGTGAAGCAGGGCGGCTGCCCGCGCCGCCGCCCGATCTTGTTTGTCGATGGTGTATTTTTCGCTGAAGCGATCGAGCACGCGACTCATGAGATGGAATGCGCCCAACGAATGTGTGAAGCGAGAATGCTCGGCGCCCTGATATGTGTAGAGTCCAAGTCCCAGCTGCTTGATGCGTCGCAGCCGTTGAAACTCAGGGGTGTCGATCAAACGCATCATCAGCTCGCCTTCGTCAGTGTCGGTGCGAAGACGAATGATGTTGTGAACTGGATCTCTATAAATACGCTCAGACATGTGCGCTTCTTAAATACCCGCAAAACCTCCTGAAGGCAATACGTTGCGCGTTTCAAAGGCACAACTCCAAAATTATGGAATTTTTCTATAACTTCGGATTTACACCTCTTGGTTGGGGTCGGCGAAACCCCGAAAAGCTTGCAAATAGAGCAACTAGTCATAGTTCCGGTACCGGGCATACAACTTGCGTTTTCGGAACCTCAGATATAAGTCTCGATCAGGTTAAGCTCAAATTCATAGTCTGAAGCAATAAAGCAGACTGACTGGTTTCAGCAAAAGCTGCCTCACAGTAGTTCCATCATGGGAAATCGCGAGATTTCATCTCAGTTTAATAGGCCCAGTCTCTGACCCCAGAAGAAGGAGAATTCCAATATGCTTCGATTATCAGCGAATTTGAGAAGCGCCTTTAGGCTTTTTGCCTTAACGGCCCTCTTAGCCCTTTGCGCACCGCTGGCTTTCTCGCAAGAGAATGCCGGGAGTATTCAAGGCAAGGTTCTAGATTCCAATGGCGCAGCAGTTTCCGGCGCTACAGTTACAATTGAAGGTCCCGGCCTGGTTCGACCGCTGGAAGCCACCACGAGCGGGGACGGCTCATACTTTTTCGGAAAAGTCCCTGTTGGCATTTACACAGCGACTGTCACCCAGAGCGGGTTCAAATCCTCCAAGCAAGAGGCGGTTCAGGTTCAGCTTGGTCGCGAAGCCAGAGTCGACTTTGATCTTGAAGTAGGAAACGTCTCCGAGACAGTCACAGTCACTGGCAGCTCAGAACAATTGATTGACCTGACCTCCAGTAAGACTGCCACCAACATCAACGAGCGCTTTATCGAAAACACGCCGAAAGGCCGTGGGTTCAATTCGATTCTGACCGCTGCTCCAGGTGTCTTGTTTGACACGCGCTCTGGTAGTGCTGGTGCAGGCGCCACTGGTACCTCCGGCAACAGCCCGGGCGGCGGCGTCGGTGGATACTCGGTCAACGGCGCCAGCGGTTCCGAGAACGCTTTCGTCATCGACGGTGTTGAAGTCTCTAACATTCGTAACGCAGCACTTGGGCGCGAGAGCGCGATTCCGTTCGAGTTTGTTCGCGAGGTTCAGGTCAAGAGCGGCGGATTCGAAGCGGAGTTTGGCGGCGCCACCGGCGGCGTGATCAACGTCATCACCAAGAGCGGCAGCGACGAATTTCATGGTCGCGGCTCACTCAGTTTCAGCAATTCGTTGCTCAACGCGGCTCCGCGTGGCTTTTGGCAGAGAAATCCCGGCAATCAAGATAGTGCCGAGTTCTTTGTTCCAAAGGAAGATGACTATTCGAGCTTCTATCCAGGCTTCTCGCTGGGTGGTCCGATTATCAAGCAGCGTCTCCATTTCTTTACCAGTTATTTCCCGGAGTTTAGCCGGACGGAACGCAACATTGCTTTCCTGGCTGGTGCGAAGTCAACCGTCAACCGGATTACGCGTCACTATGGGCTGGCCCGAATTGACTATGCGCCAACTCAGAAGATTCAATTCAACTCATCGTTCCTGTGGACGCCGATTCGCAGTCGAGGCGGGCTGACCGGCCTTGACCCGCGCGTTGCTCCCCCGACAAACGATCTCTCCGTTCTGGGCGGATATACGCCGGCCAACGCAACCACGTTCTCTTTCACCTACACACCGACCTCAAACCTGGTTTTGAGTGCTCGTTACGGATACAAGTACCTGAATGATAAGGGGAACACATATGGTCTCCCCAGCGGGCCGCTCACACTTTACGCGCGTCCAACAAATGGAATTCCCGGATCAACATATGTAGGCCCGCCAGTTCCCCCGTCGCTCGTCGGAGCGACTGGTAAACAGAACATCAGCAACCCATTCCTGGTTTTGTTTGACATTACCACGCGCAAAAATCTGTACCTTGATGCGTCCTACCTTGCCCGTGTTGGCGGACAGCAACACGTTATTAAGGGCGGCTATGCAGAAAATCGTATCGCCAACCGTCTGGAAGATGACTATCCTGATGGCCGGTTTGACATCTACTGGGGTGAAGAATTCGAGCGGGGAGATCCTACGAACCCAGCGTATATCCCGCCCACGCGCGGTACCTATGGGTACTACAGATGGGAAGATGGCGTGAGGCACAAAGCCGGTGCCAACAGCCTTAACAAGGGCTTTTACATCCAGGATCAGTGGCAAGCCCACCGCCGAGTAACCCTTAACATTGGAGTTCGTTTCGAGAACGAGTTCCTGCCACCTTTTAAAGCCACGACAGAGGACGGCACTCCGATCCCGAACCCAATCTCCTTTGGCTGGAGGGACAAGGTAGCTCCGCGGTTTGGCGTTGCGGTCGATGTGCTGGGTAATGGTAAGTGGAAACTCAGCGGAAGCTGGGGTCGGTTCGTCGACACTCTGAAGTATGAGCTCGCACGAACCTCATTTGCCGGCGAATTCTGGTTCTCGCACGTTTACAAGCTCGATGATCCTGACATCACGAAACTTAGCAAGGCTACCGCGGGTGCCCTGGGCGCGAAGATCATCAGTTTTGACAACCGCTCCGCTCCGATCAATGCTGCGGGTGAACTCGATGGTATTGACCCTGATATTAAGCCCATGTCCAGCGACGAGTGGACAATCTCTTCAGAGCATGCTCTCGCAGCAAATTCGGTGCTCTCCTTCCGTTATACGAATAAGCATCTTCGTTACGGAATTGAGGACATCGGCGTCCTTGATGTATTCGGATCCGAAGTCTATACCATCGGCAATCCGGGCTTTGGGCTAACCTCTGCTGACCTTCCAGGTAACCGGACGGCCAGCGGTGAACCACTGACTCCAAAGGCCAAACGTGATTACCAGGGCTTTGAAGTTCGCTTTGACAAGCGTTTCACGGAAGGCCATTTGCGCAACTTGAACGTCTTTACCTCGTATCTGTACAGCCGCCTCTTTGGTAATTGGGCGGGTCTGGCCAACTCAGATGAGGCCGGAAGATCACAGCCTAACGTAAGCCGTGCATTCGATCTCTCGCCGGGCAATTTCGACGGTCGAGGCAAGAATGTTTACGGACTACTGGCAACTGATCGTCCGCACCAGTTCAAGTTCTTCGGAAACTATCTGCTGAACACGCGCGCAGGTGCGACGACCTTCTCGTTGTCGCAGGTTGCCTTCAGCGGCACCCCGCTCAGCTCAGAAGCTACGTTCATCGTGCCGGCCTTCTATAATGGTCGCGGAGACCTCGGCCGGACTCCCGTATACACGCAGACCGACGTGCTTCTGGCGCATCGGTTTGCAATTACCGAACGTGTTGCATTGAGGTTTGATGCCAACATCATCAACCTCTTCAACCAAGCGGCCGTGGTCGCCGTAACGACTCGTCGAAACCGCAATGGAAACCTGGGTACCCTGGTACCCGATCCCTATGGCGGTTACGATGCAGAAGCCTTAATTCCTGTGACTCGGAAGCCCGGCAATATCAACCCGGCGACAGGCTTGCCTTGGGTGCTGCCGTTCTACAATCCGATTTACAACCTGCCCCTCTCATACCAGGGAGGCCGTGATATTCGCTTAGGTGTTCACCTCGAGTTCTAGCCCTGGCCCCGAAAGGGCTAAGACCCGAGCTCATTAAACTAGAAGGGCTGCGCATTCAACGAATGCGCAGCCTTTTTGGCTGTGTCGAACATCTTCCAATAAACGATTGGAAGAAATCCTACTTTACTTGCCTGAGCTTCTCGCGCAACCGTTCGATCAATCCCTTGATCTGAGTGCGATCTTTGACGCCCTCTGCTTCCTTTAAGAACAACTCCAGCTCACGTATCGCTTCGGCATATCTTCGCTGTTTATTGTAAATACCGGCGAGATAGAAATGAACGTCGGCTACATCGCTTCGGCCGCCACCCAGAGCGTTAGCTTTCTTGAAGGCCTGCTCCGACTCGGCCAGCGAACCGAGATTGCCGTAAGCAAGACCCAGCATCATGTGCACATTTGGGTTTCGAGGATTCTTGTCTTCGGCGCGCAGCAACCAGTTTATCGCTTCAACCGATTTGTTGGTTTTCAAGTTCGCCACGCCAAGCGCATAGAGGCTTCGCGCGGCGTTTGGGTTCACTTGTGTGGCACGCGTCAAAACCGGCACAGCTTCACTAAACAGCTCTCTTCTGACGTATTCGGTGCCGAGCAGTTCCAGTGCCAGGAAGTAGTCAGGGAAAATTTCGATTGCTTTCCGAAGCGCCTGCACGGCCCCTTCCGGGTTCCGTCCGTTAAGGCCTGCCTGCCCACGTCTAAACTCTTCACGCGCGAGTTCCGGAATCTCCTGGACAAAAATAACTCCAGGCGCCACTTCCGCCGCCTGTCCTCGCTTTCGCCGGAGACGAAAATCAACCGCGAACGGTTCTTCCGTGGCGGAACGTCGCGGGGACATCGATTGTAATTCTATGGTCTGGGATTCCTCTTCGTAAGGCGTTCCGGCGGGCTCGATGCGAATAGTGTAGATGCCCTGGGGGAGATTCCTGAATTGAAATCGGCCGGAGCTATCAGCAAATACAGTGCGCAGATTCTGGAAGTTCTCGCCGAGCAGCGAAACCCTTATAGTCGCGACCGGCTGGCCACCAGGGTCGCGCACACTCCCAATAATCGCAAACCTGGATTGAGTTGGAACCAGCGCAAAAATGAGGCCGAGCAGTAAAGGAATAATACTCATAGCAGACGCTCTAAAGGTGGCTTACCGAGCTTCAGACGAGAGGCAGGGACTGGCGAAATCGAAACTGGAACTTTGCTTGAGCTGCCAAACAGGATCGCTACTTTGGGGTTTTGGCCTTCTCTTTAAGCTTAACGATCAGCCCTTTAATTTGGTCGCGATCCCTGATGTCCTTCGATTCTTTCAAGAACAACTCAAGCTCCCGGACGGCGTCAGCATACCGCTGTTGTTTGTTGTAGATCCCAGCCAGATAAAAATGGACCTCAGCCACATCGCTTTTGCCCAACAGGTAAGCTTTCTTGAACGCGGTTTCCGACTCGCCATACGCACCAAGATTGCCGTGGGCCAGGCCCAGCATCATGAATGTGTTGGCACTCTTCGCATCCTTGTCCGCTGCCCTTTGCAACCAGTTCACCGCCTCAGCGGAACGGTCTGTTTTCAAGTGCGCCACGCCTAAAGCGTAAAAACTCTTCGACGCATTCGGATTGAGCTCCGTAGCTCGACTGAGAACCGGCACCGCTTCGACGTACTTCCCGCCCTTTACATATTCGGTGCCCAACATTTCAAGAGCGAGGAAATAGTCAGGGTATAACTCGATGGCCTTCTGGAAAAACTGAATCGCCGATTCAGTTTTCTTGTCATTCAAGCTACTTACTGCTTTGTTAAATTGTTCGACCGCCGCTGGTGGCACCGGTTGAACGAATATAACGCCAGGCACGCCTGATCGCCCCTCTTCTTTTCTTACCTTGAGGCGGAAGTCAACCATCCAGGGATCCTCTGTCGAAGAGGACAAAGGAGAGAGTGATTGCAATTCAATTCTGTGGGTCAACTCCTCGAAGGGTGTCCCGGCAGGCTCGACGCGGACAAGATAGATTCCTTCACCCAGATTCGGAAATTTGTATCGTCCGGTGTTGTCGGCGAAAACGGTGCGTAGCGTTTGCTCATTCTCATTAAGAAGCGAGACTCGTATCGATCCTACGCCGTTGCCGTTTGCGTCTCGAACCTGTCCAAAAATAGCAAACCTGGATTGAGATGGGACCAGACTAAACAGGAGACACAAAATCAAAGCAGCTTTATTCATGGTGACAGCTCCAGTAGCGAATGGCGCGTGAACGACTAGAAGGATCCAAATGCCTGGGAGTTCTGATTGGCTCTAATTATAAGGCCAAAATACCAACGATCATAGGTAAAAGGCCGACATCCTGGTCGCTTTTCGCGTGATTCGCGAGGATGCTGACGGCAGTCTCCACATTCTGTGGAAACAACTGGCCGGTTATCCCAAGACGATCCTTACACGTAAATCAAGAAAGTGGTTCAGCGGTTATGCGGGCTTATTGAAATCCAGTAGATGGCCCAACTTTTCCTTCTTAGCGCGTAGGTAGTTAGCGGCGTTTTCTGTCGGCGCGTAAAGGCTGCTGCGCGCGCCGGCGCGATCGTGATTATCGATTGTATTTTTCGCTCAGACGATCAAGCTCACGACTCATCATTTGAAACGCACCCAGCGAGTATGTAAAACGGAGAATGCTCGGCGCCCTTGTAGGTATAGAGCCCAAGCCCAAGCTGCTTTGATGCGTCTTAATCGTTGAAACTCTGCCGTGTAGATCAAACGCATCATCAACTCGCCTCGTCAGTATCCGTGTGAAGGTGAATGATGTTATGGACGGGGTCGCGACAGATACGTTCTGACATTTTGTAATTTCCTTAGATACGCGCAAAACAGTGGAAAGGCAATTTCAGCAGGAAAAGTCTCGCTGGCCTGACGTGTAGGATTCCTCACGAAGTCTTAAAAGGGCTGCGGTTGTGATTTATGGATTCTCCCCAAGTTTTTGGATTTTGGCCTGTGCTCCTGCGCTCAAGTGCCGGAGCTAAGTCCTTGAGAATCAAACGTTCGGGCAGTTATCCCATTATGGGCATAAGACTTGCAAAATGGGCCAACGACTAATGCCGTTTTCTCCAGAACATATTCACTCGTCAGTCGTCGCACCCCCTCTGGAGGGTCAGGCTAAACCGCGAATCAGCGCTTTAGACCAACGTCAGATGAAGATTCAGCTACGCAAAAAGAACGAAAGGACAGCAAGTATGAAAATCAGTATGAGATTTATTGTCCTGTCGATGTTTGTATTGTGCATGGCGCTAAGCGCATTCGCCCAATCATCAACGACAGGTTCGATTTCAGGAAGGGTCGTTGACACCAATGGCGCCGCCGTGCCGGGCGTGGTCGTTACCGTCACCAGCCCGAACTTGATTCGCCCGCAGACGGCCACAACTAACGATTCGGGTAGTTACACTATCGGTAACCTCCCTCCCGGACGGTACGCAGTAGCGGTCGCAGCGACGGGTGGTTTTGGTGCGTTCACGCGAGATAACGTAGAAGTTAATCTCTCATCGCAAACGACGGTTGACGTGGACCTCCAGGCAGCCGGCGCCACCGCTACAGTAGACGTCACTGACGTTTCCGGCGCGGCGATCGACACTGCCGCGAACACAACCGGCACCAACGTTTCGTCAGAGCAGTTTTCAAATTTCCCAACCCAGCGCACGGTCCAGTCGCTCTATTCGATCGCACCGACCGTTACCCGCTCTGGTCTTCGCGACTCCTCAGGCCGCGATCGCGACCCTTCGGTCGGCGGTTCGTCTGGTCCGGAAAACAACTACATTCTCGACGGCGTTAACGTTTCCGATCCCGCCTTCGGTGGTTCGGGCGCGAACTTGCCCTTCGAGTTTGTCCAGGAAGTCGAAATCAAGACCGGCGCATTCGGCGCTGAGTATGGTAAGTCAACAGGCGGTATCTTTAACGTCCTGACCAAGAGCGGTTCCAACCAGTTTCGCGGCGATGCCTTCGTGTATTTCACGCCGACGAGCTTTGTTCGCGAGGTTAAGACCGACGCGATTCCGCGTACCGGCTCCGCAGCCAACGGCTTCTCAGAAGTTGACGCTGGTTTCGACATCGGTGGCCCGATCGTTAAGGACAAGCTCTGGTTCTTTGGTGCCTTCAATCCCCAACGGCGCACGAATCACTTCCTGACCCAGACGTTCCTTCAGGACGTTGAAAATAAAGTCACGACTCCGTTCTATGCCGGCAAGCTTACCTGGGGCATCAACGAAGGCCACACTTTGACCCTTTCAACCTTTGGTGATTTCACCAAGCAGGAAGGTCATTTGTTTGGTTTCTCCGGTTTCGGTGCGGATCCCAGAAGCTTCCGTGGCACCACGGAAACTGGCGGTTCGAATTACGCCGCGCGTTTGAATTCAACCTTTAGCCCGAATTTCATTGGTGAATTCTCGGGTGGCTTGCACTTCCAGCGCGCCAACACGCTTCCTGAAGATCCAAGCACGAGCCTGGTCACGGATCGCTTTGCCGTTCTTCGCGCTGGCGGAGTAGTAACCCCGGTTGAGAGCGCTATCACCAACGCCGGCGGACTTCGTCTCGCTTTCGTTGAAGGTTCAGGCGGCACGATCCAGCGCAACTTTGTGCGCCAGGGTTTTGGTCTCCAGTCTCTACAGAATCGCGATCGCGTGGAGTTTGCTGCCAGACTGCAGAACACCTGGAACAGCCACACGATCAAGTACGGTTTCGAGTTCAACCAGAACAAGTACAAGATCGACACCAACTCAACCGGTCCGGATCTTAATTACGTCGGTTCCGGTAATCCTGCGGGACCGCACCGCATTGAAAACCGCTTTGCGATCTGCCGTCGTGACGGCACCAACGTCGTTTGCCCAAGCGCATCGCGCACGGCCAACGTTGAGTTGCTGATCGCTGGTGGCGCTCTTGCCGGCACCGGTATTCTGACCGCTACGACGGGCAATGTGGGCGTTAACGACGCTAACCCATTCCTGATTCTCGACGTAGTTCGTGCTCGTGATTTCAGTCTCAATACCCAAGGCGAGTTCACGAAATCAAACGTTGAGAGCTTTTACGTTCAGGATGATTGGAAGATCACGAGAAACCTCCAGGTCAACCTTGGCCTGCGCTGGGACTTCCAGCAAGCCTATACAACAAGTGGAAATGAGTATTTCAATCTGAACGACTTCCGCAGCAACATGCAGCCGCGTATCGGCTTCACCTGGGATTTCACGGGTGAAGGTCGTGGCAAGGTGTTCGCCAACTTCGCGCGTTACATCGAAACGCCGATTCCACTTGATATCAACGTCCGCGCCGGCGGTGACGACATTCAGAACGATTTCAACCTGAACGTCAGCCGTCTGAACGGTCCTTCGGGTTCCAATGATATCGGCAACTTCGGCAATTTGGGCAACCACATCACGCCGTTGGATCCGGGTATCAAGCCCCAGTCGGTCAATGAAGCGACCGCTGGCTTTGAATACGAAATCGCCAAAGATTTCGTGCTCGGAATGCGCGGCGTCTATCGTGCGCAGGATGAAGTCATCGAAGACGGTTCGTTCGACGATGGCACCACCTACTTCCTGTTCAACCCAGGCCGCCGCGGCAATGGTGAGACCACGGAAGACCTGGCCTGCAACGATCCCGCGATCGGTTGTTTCGGTCCAGCTCGTCGTTACTATCGCGCTCTCGAGTTGACGGCCACGAAGCGATTTACGAACAACTATCAGTTCATCGCTTCCTACGTTTACTCAAGCCTGATCGGTAACTACGAAGGCCTGTTCCGCAACGACAACGGCCAGTCTGACCCGAACATCACGTCGCTGTTCGATTTGGTCAGCTTGCTCAACGGTCTCTATGGCCGCCTGCCGAATGATCGCCCGCATCAGTTTAAGTTTGACGGTAGCTATCGCTGGCCGTTCAAGCTGCTGACGAGCGCTTCATTCCGCGCGCAGTCTGGTATTCCTTTCAACGCTTTGGTTCCGCATCCGCTCTACGGCGACAACGAAGGATTCTGCATCGCAGGTCTCAGTTGCGTACCGCGCGGCACGGCGATCAATCCGTTCACCGGAAGCAATCGCACTCCGACGACCTTCAACCTCGACCTGGGTGGTTACTACCCCATCCAGATGGGCGAGAATCGTCAGTTGCGTTTCCAGTTCGACTGGTTCAACGTTTTCAACAACCAGCGTGCAATCCGACAGGATGAGACCGCGTTCATCAACAGCGGAGCGCCTGGCATCACGCCAGTTGCCAATCCGTTCTTCGGCACGGGAACGATTTTCCAGTTTCCGTCCGCTCTGCGCCTCGGTGTGAAATTCCAGTTCTAAGCTGGTTTTCCTGACACACTCTCCGGAGTGTATGAGGCTTGAATAGGGGAGGCGTATAACCTACGCCTCCCCTTTTGTTTTGTGGTAGTCTCAGGTGTTCACTACAAGTCCCCGGCATATTCACCCCTCGGCAACTGCTACTTCCAGAGGTTATCGAGATGTCTCTAAATAACTACTTCTTCAAGAAAACGTTTGCGGCGGGTTGTCCGTTGCTGGCTGCGATTCTTTTGCTGTCAATTTTCTCGTCGATTCAAGCCCAGGGTGGTGGCGTCGAGAGCGGAGGAACCGGCGGGCGCCATGTCATCCGTGGCCGGATCGTTTTTCCTTCGGGACAGCGCGCTGACTTGCGACTCAAGGTTCGTTTGGAAAGTTCAGGCTATGGTGAACTTTCCGTCTTTTCCGATTCGAATGGGAGCTTCACCTTTCAAGCGCTAACACCCGGCAGTTACACCGTTGTTATTGAAGGCGGTGAGTTTTACGAAACCGCGCGGGAACCGGTGCACATAGAGCCGCCTTCAGTGGGTACCCGGCGGCCCGCCGGAATGATTCCCATCTCCCGGCCTTTTACAGTCCAGGTCTACCTTAGACCCAAGCCCGACAGCAGCGATAACAGATTGGGCGTGTTGAGCGCCACACTCGCAACGGCTCCCAAGCCTGCTGCAGCCCTTTACATACAGGCGATGGAGTCTGTCGCTAAAGGCATGACTGACAAAGCAATTGCCGAGTTAAAACAGTCGCTGACTCTCTTCCCGGGGTTTGGCCTGGCCCTGAACGAATTGGGCGTGCAATACATGAAGCTCGGGCAAATCGACAAGGCCGCAGAGGTTCTCCGCTCCGCAGTCTCGCTTTTACCCGACGCTTTCGAGCCCCGCTTAAACTATGGAATCGCCCTGCTCAATCAGAACAAGTTTGCTGAGGCAGAAGGCCAACTGAGAGAGTCGTTAAGGAAGCACGGTTCCGCCTTTACTCCTCATATGTATCTGGGAATCGCGCTCATTAATCTTAAGAATTATCAGGAGGCTGAGGCGGAACTTTTAAAAGCAATCAGCCTTGGCGGCACGCGAGTGGGCCAGGCTCACTATTATCTTGGCGGTATCTATTGGAGAGCCAGAGACTACAAGAAGGCCGCGATTCATCTCGAGAAGTATTTGGAAATGGAACCCAAAGCGGCTAATGCCGAAAAGATCAAAGCAACTATCAAGGACCTACGCACTCGATCCTAATCGGGTGATAAGAACACCACAGCCTAAGTTGAAACAAAAAGGGGGGAGCTCGAGGCTCCTGCCCTTTTTTTGGCAAACTATCTGGCGTTGAGATCGAGTAGATGCCCGAGCTTTTCCTTCTTCGTTCGCAAATAGCCCGCTGCCTTTTCGGTGGGTGGGACTTCTATGGAAATGCGCTCGACGATTTTCAGCCCTGCTTGTTCAAGCGCGCGAAGCTTTAAGGGATTGTTTGAAATAACCCGAACCTGGCACAAGCCCAAATCAAACAGGATTTCAGCACACTGCTTGTACTCACGCAGGTCCACTGCCAGTCCCAGTTGCTCGTTGGCTTCCACGGTGTCTGCGCCATGATCCTGTAGAGCATAAGCACGAATCTTATTCAGGATTCCGATCCCGCGCCCTTCCTGCTGCTGGTAGACGATGGCCCCGCGACCCTCGGCCTCAATCATCCTCATCGTTTGATGAAGTTGACCTCCGCAATCACATTTAGTAGATCCAAAGACGTCACCGGTTAAACACTGAGAATGGATGCGAACCAGCGTGGGAGTTTCTCGGAGCATCTCTCCTTTGAAGAGCGCTACAAATTCCTCATCACTGACCATAGAACGGTAACCCGCGATCTTAAAGTCTCCCCATTCAGTAGGCAGCGCTGCGACCGCCACCTGCTGCACGGAAAGGTTTTCAGTGGACCACGAACATGTGGGAGTTGGTAGTTCTGTCAACCCAGATCTCCTTCTGACTCTTCACTGGAATAGAATAGTAAGACTTATCATCGAGTTATTAGGAACTTTGATTATAAGAGCAGGCCACACTTGCCACAAGCAGGCCTTCCCGGGCGAGACGCGACGCGAGCCCAACTCCACCGCCGCCGACATTAACGTTGCTCCGTCTCTGGGCGCAGGCTAAGATATTGCCGTTTCTCTAACTAAAGTTTTGGAAACGAAGCTTCGCGGCCGCAGATTGTTCTAAAAAGCCAGGATCGCATGCCCAGTGAAAAGATTAATGACGACGACTCGGGCCTCACGCGGACGCTTGAAGCAACTTCAATTCAAAAACCAAATCAGCACCAGCGACGGCCGGCACTCGTCTCGCTTCGCGGCGAATTGCTGGCGGTTCCGATCCCTCTCGAGCGGGACGAAGTAACGATTGGCCGAGCGCTCGAGGCTGACGTGCGTTTGAATGATTCACGCGCTTCCCGGCTGCACGCGCGAATTTCCACTTATCGGGATCTCAAAGGCGAAAGCTATCGGATCACTGACCTTGGCTCCACTAATGGCACCACTGTTAATGGCGAGATCATAAATGAAACTGCTCTCAACGATGGAGATAAGATTGTCATCGGTGATCATCTTTTTCGTTTTGATTTGCTGGATGAAATCGATCGGGAATTTCAGCAGCAGATACATCGCCTCATCGCTCATGACGAGCTGACGGGACTACTGACCAGCAAGTCGTTCTTTTCCGAACTACGTAGGGAAGCCGCTCGAGCCGAACTCGAGTCGCGTCCATTCTGTGTCCTGATGATGGACCTGGACCACTTCAAAGACGTTAATGATACTTACGGTCATTTGGTGGGCAGCAACACCCTCGAAGCGTCTGGCCGCGTGATCAAGGAGTCTCTGCGCGCCGGGGATGTGGCCTCCAGGTTTGGCGGCGAAGAGTTTGCCGCTTTCCTGCTTGATGCAAATTATGCACAAGGCCTGGTAGCGGCTGAACGCGTACGGGCGGCTATCGCCGGCCATCGATTTTCGGCCACCAAAATTGCCACTCCGGAGATCGAAGCAACTCACAACATTACGATCAGCATTGGAGTCGCCGCGTTTCCTGACGATGCGACCGATCCTATCCAGTTAGTAGAACTAGCCGATTCGGCGCTGTACCGGGCTAAGCGGAGCGGTCGAAACCGAGTTTGTGCTTACCGTCCATCTTTGGCGGGAACCGAAGGGCCGCTGCACCCCCGGCGTAATTCCTGAATACAACGAATCTGAGCGTAAACGCGTCTTCTTTATGAAACGCTGCGTCATCTCGTGCGTTAGACGTAAAGGAGACTGACCTTTTCGCCCCTGGTTGCGCCCGCTTATTTGAGCCGTGTATGCTTCCATGCGAAGGAACACGTGAAGAAAATATAGAGACCCCCAGTGCCAACAAGACTTAACCTCGCAAATAAGCCCTTTACCAATCGTTCCCTGCCATGGGCAGTGACGGCGTTGGTGATTTTCGTCTCACTCATTTCGCTATTTTTCATTGTTCGTGCTACCCGGCAGACAACTCTCGAAGCCCAGGCAATCCAAAACGATATTAACGGTTTGCTTCAACAGGAACAGTCGCTCAAGCAGCGAGCCGAAGCCGTGAAGGCTTCGCTCACTCCTGAGCAACAGCAGACGCTTACGGCAGCTCATACACTTCTTGATCGGAAGCATTTTTCCTGGTCACTCCTTTTCGCAGATTTGGAAGCGGCGCTTCCTGGAACTGTCCGGGTCAAGCGAATTGATGTGCGTGGTGTGACTAAGCAAGGCGACCAGCTCCGGACTGAACTAGAGCTCGCCGTTATTGCCAAGAGTCCGGCCGTTATTACCGACATGATTGCGCAGATGGATCGCGCCGGCATCTTTCATGCTGAATTGCGATCCCAGAATCTGCAAACGGGTCGCGGCGAGACTGGAACGGAATATGAGTTATTCGTAGTTTATAGACCGCGCGCCGGAGCGCCCATTGAACCGGCGGCAATAGCAGCGAACGGAAGCTCAGCTGGGTCGACCGAAGGAGAAGCGCGATGAACGAAAATCCGGCGCCGACCCGTCGCACCGCAAGTCGCGATTTTATTCGGACGCGACTTGAGACGCTCAACGTTTCCCGGCAGAACGGCATTGTCGGTCCGGCCGAACTCGTAGCCCTGGCAGGCAGTGGCCTAATCCTGGTGCTGGTAATCGTGAGTTACCTGTATTTTCTCGTGCCTGCGCGATCGCGTGTTGAAACTCTCAAATTGGAACGCACACGATTACAAAATCAATTAAAAAGCTCGCAGGCATTGGTACTTCAGGGACAAACCACCGAGGCTACAGTTCAGGGTATAACGCAGAGTCTTGATGGCTTCGAGAGCAAGCGGCTTGTTAGTTCGGATGCGGGGCGAATGGGCCTCTACGATAGTCTGAACCAGTTAATCCGCAAGAATGGTTTGCGCAATACATCAGGCCCTACTTACACGCCACTGGATCCCGCTGGGCAGAAATCATCGAGCACTGGAGCGAAGTCTGCGAGTGCTAAGTGGCAAAGTATCTATCCGGGAATCGCCATCAGCGTGACGGTGGAAGGTCAGTACCAGAATCTTCGTCGATTCGTGCGAGACCTCGAACTGGATAAGCAGTTCATCATCATTAATAGCGTTGAGCTGGAGAGCGCTTCTGAGACAAATAGCGCGCCGACTATGGAAGGCGGTGCTGCCGCTCCTCGCGGGTCACTGGTCAGCCTGCGCCTGGAGTTGGCCACCTATTTCCGGCGCAGTAGCGGGGAGTTCGTGCCGTTGGATGTGAGCCACTAGTAATATGCCGATTGAGATTAACAATCCGAAAGAGCGGAAGAAAGTGATCGGAGCTGCTGTCCTTGGGCTCGTGGCGATCATTCTACTTTGGTGGACGTTCTTCGGCTTCGGCGACAGTTCCAGCCAGACACCCCCACGTGCAGGAGTTACCCCCACACCAACTCGCACGACCCGAACTGCCAGCAATCCAGCGCAGGGGCAGGTGCCAGCCGAGTCCAGGGGTGATCTGTTAGATCAGCTGCGGCCCGTGAACTGGGACTTCGGGAACCCGGCAGTCCCGGAGGCCAGGCGGAATATTTTCGTTTATTACGAACCACCAGTGGTGATCCCAAAGCCGTCCATCATCCCGACGCCGACGCCGACGCCAATTCCGCCGGCATTGCTCGCAAACCTGTCTCCGGCGATGGTTTTTGCTCGGACCGGTGATTTCACGCTGGAGATAGCGGGCGATAAGTTTACTCCCGGGATGCGCGTGGTGATCGACGGAAATGAACTCCCGACCCGGTTCCTGAGTCCGCAACAGGTTTCCGCAACTGTTCCGGCCTCGCAAATTGCCAATCCTGGCTCGCGCCAGGTGATGCTGCGAACACCGGATGGCAAAGTCTATTCAAACAGCGCGACACTCAACATCGGTGCGCCACCTACTCCTAACTATACCTATATTGGAATCATCGGCACGCCGCGCTACATCGACACTGCGATCCTGCAGGACAAGTCGAGTAAAGAAATTTTGAATATTCAGCGCGGCGACCTGGTGGGAGGGAGATTCCGATTGACCAGCATCTCGGAGAAAGAGCTGGTGCTGATAGATAACAATCTGAAGATCAAACATACGCTTGCTTTCTCAACTCAGGGTGATCGAAGCAACCCGCTGCAACGTCCGACGCCAAGGATCGAAAGTGAAGACGATGAGCCTTAAGCCGGATGGACCACACCACAAGATATTGACAAAGGAGTCTGAAGCAATAGTCTGGAGGATTGTATTCGACAGGACTTCAGCGCGCGGCAATGAGCGAGGTTACGCTCTGGTAGCTTTGCTCGCGGTAATGACAGTGCTAGCCATCGTCGCGCTGGCTGCGGCCCCCAGCATTCGTCAGCAAGCCGTGCGCGAGCGAGAACGCGAAGCGATCTTTCGCGGCGAACAATTGGCGGAAGCGATTCGCCTTTACCATTTATATCAGACCAGGCTAGGCAGACCAGCAGGCCCGGCGGCACTCCCCACATCGATGGACCAGCTCCTCGAAGGAGTTCCCAGCGGCACCAAAAAACTGCAAGTGCTTCGACCTTCAGCAGCGATTGATCCCATTTCTAAATCGGGCGAGTGGAGATTGATACGTCCCGCTGGTCCGGAAATGTCTGACTTTGTGCGCGAGGTTATGCTCTACTCTGAGAACATTCGCCCGAACACCAGCGACCAGCAACTCAAGTTGGCTGAACAGTTTATGGCCCCTATATCATTTTCAGGGGGCACCGGTACGAGCGGTTCGGCGGCGGTTAGAGACGATAACTATTCTGGCCCATTCATTGGCGTCGCCAGTCGCAGCGATAGTAATTCCGTTATTTACTATTACGGAATCGCGCGTCACGATGGTTGGATCTTTACTCCAATTTTCCGCTGACCTTATTGGCAAGACTCAAATAACAGTTACCATGCTGCGTGCTTCTCTACTCTTTGAAAAAAGAAAAACTCGTCGACTGGTCCATTCCTGGTAGCAACCTCAGCGATGGACCAGATGGTCCAACCCCAGCTCCTGCTGAGTAAAATTGCAGCCGGCATCGTGCAGCTCCACTCTTCAGCCGCGGAATTTATTTTCACGCTATTGTAATAAGTTGTTGACATTAGGGGCGATTGCGTTTATATAGCAAGATGTTGTGCGCCGTTTACTCTAGCCCACAAGAGAGAATTACACACAGTATCTTGTGGTTGGTAACCGGAAACAAAATTCTTGAAGGAAGGAGCACATAGAGCATATGGCAACTAAAAAAGGTGGAAAGAAGAAGGCCGCGAAAAAAGCGGCTCCCAAGAAGGCAGCCAAGAAGAAAGCAGCCAAGAAGAGATAGTTCAGAGCAGTACGTTACAACAGCAACCCTCGATTGGCGCACACAATCTTCGGCCAGCAGGGCCTTTCAAAAGGAACGACGAGCACTTCAAGCGAACCTCGTCGTTCTTTTTGTATTTTGAGCGGCATCGCGGGTCGCCTGCCGCTCGCAACCTTCCCTGGTGGTCCATGATTAGTTGATTCAATCACTCGATGATTCGCGTAGCTTTAGTAGAACCAGAGATTCCGCCCAACACCGGCAACGTCGCCCGGTTGTGCGCCGCCACTAATACTCCTCTTCACATTGTCGGGGTGACCGGCTTTCGCCTGGACGACAAAGCCGTTCGCCGAGCGGGTCTGGACTATTGGCCCGAAGTCCAGTTGCATCGGCACCAGAGTTTACCCGAACTTGAGGATGCGCTGCCCGCCTGTCGCTTCCTGTATTTGACCACCAAAGCCGACAAGAGTTACGCCGATTGGACTTTTGCAGAAGCCGATTGCCTTGTTTTCGGGCGAGAAACTCGCGGTTTACCTGAGGGAATCCTTCGCGCAAACTGGGAGAGATGCCTCACAATCCCGATTCTGAATCCTCATATTCGAAGTCTCAACTTAGCCACTGCGGTGGGGATTGTCCTCTACGAAGCCCTGCGTCAAACGAACGCCTTCCCACGCCTATCCAGCGAGCGGTGACCATTGCTGAGTGCTGTCTTTGGAAGTTGGGCGCTGCCTTGCTAAGATGGGCGGTTTCGTCCAGTCGAGAATTTTCAGCTGACCGGTTCTGTGCAAGGAAACAATGAGTCAAGAAAGAAAAGATATCCGCAATATCGCAATCATCGCTCACGTTGACCACGGCAAGACCACTTTGGTGGATGCCATGTTGAAACAGTCAGGAACCTTTCGGGAAAACGAAGCGGTCCGCGACCGGGTAATGGATTCGATGGATCTGGAGCGCGAACGCGGCATCACGATCATGGCCAAGAATACGTCCGTTCACTACAAGGATGTGAAAATTAATATCCTTGATACTCCGGGCCACGCCGACTTTGGCGGAGAGGTTGAGCGAGTATTGAAAATGGTGGATGGCGTGATGCTGTTGGTCGATGCCGCCGAAGGCTGCCTGCCCCAGACGCGTTTCGTCTTGCGCAAAGCACTTGAAGCACGTCTTCCAGCTATTGCAGTCGTCAACAAGATCGACCGGCAGGATGCCCGTCCCGAGGAAGTAGTAAACGAGATCTACGAACTCTTTCTTGATCTCGACGCTACTAATGAGCAAATTGAATTCCCCATCCTCTATTCAATCTCGCGGGAAGGTATCGCCAAGCGCCTGATGGCAGACGAGTCGAAAAATCTGCAGCCATTATTCGATCAGATCGTGGAAACGATTCCTGCTCCTAAACAGATTCGAAGCGACTCGCTGCAACTGCTCGTCGCGAATCTAGACTACAGCGAATATGTCGGCAGGCTGGCGATTGGAAGAATCTTTTCCGGAGAGATTGCGCTTGGCGATCAGGTCTCGGTGGCCAAGCCTGACGGCTCATTCCAGAAGGTTCGCGTTTCCCAGCTTTATGCTTTCGAGGGCTTAAAGCGTGAGTCGATCCAACGTGCCGGGTTTGGGGAAATTGTGGCGTTGGCCGGCGTCGACAATGTCGAGATTGGAGACACGATCACTTCGGTCGAAAATCCTCAGCCTTTGCCGGTTATCGCGGTTGATGAACCGACTATTTCTATGATTTTTGGGGTGAACAACTCACCTTTCGCAGGAAAGGACGGCAAGTTTGTTACGTCGCGGCAGGTAAGAGAACGACTCGAGAGGGAAACCCTGGGCAATGTTGCTATCCGGGTAGAGATCGAGCCGGAATCGCCGGATCAGTTTAAAGTTTCGGGCCGAGGCGAATTGCAGTTGTCGATTCTCATCGAGATGATGCGTCGCGAAGGATATGAAATGCAGGTGTCCAAGCCCGAAGCCATTACTCGAGTGGTTGATGGTCGGACGCTCGAACCAATAGAGCTTGTTGTGATCGACTGTCCCGAAGAATTCATCGGCGTGGTTACCGAAGCGGTCGGTCGGCGCAAGGGACAGATGACCAAGATGATCAATCACGGTTCGGGTCGGGTGCGGCTTGAGTTTGAAACGCCTTCTCGCGGTCTCATCGGCTTTCGTAACGAGTTTCTCACGGAGACAAAAGGCACCGGCCTTCTCAATACGATGTTTCTGCGCTGGGGCGACTGGATGGGTCCGTTACGCGGGCGCGCCACCGGTTCACTGGTGGCCGACCGCACGGGGGAAACGACGACGTACGCGCTATTCAATTTACAAGAGCGGGGAACTTTGTTTGCCCGTCCGGGGATAAAGGTTTACGAGGGCATGATAATTGGTGAAAACGCGCGCGCGGTAGATCTGGATGTTAATGCCATCAAGGAAAAGAAACTGACGAACATGCGCGCAGCCTCGGCAGATGACGCTATGCGCCTGGTGCCACCGAAGGAGCTGTCATTGGAGCAGGCAATCGAATTCATTGGTGACGATGAGCTGGTGGAGGTTACGCCGCAAAGCATTCGTTTGCGAAAGCGAGTGCTGCGATCCAACGAGCGCCCAAAAAAGAAAGAAAGTTAAAGCCGCATCGTCATGAGTTCTCCTTTTCGAACTGCCCTGGCCGGAACGCGATTCTACCCGCTCACAGATCGTTACCTTTCAAAACTTTCGCACGCTGAACAGGTCGCACATCTCGCGCGGCAGGGAGCCCGTCTTGTTCAACTCAGAGAAAAACTACTGTCGCCTGCTGAATTCTATGTGGAAGCTGCCGCCGCGATACGCGTAGGGCGCGATTTGGGCGTCAAAATCATTATCAATGATCGCGTAGACATCGCATTGGCGCTCGAAGCGGATGGAGTTCACCTCGGTCAGGACGACCTTCCACCCGAAGCCGCTCGAAGTATCCTTGGTGAAAAAGCGATTATTGGGTTCTCGACCCACAACGTCGAACAAGCTCGGCAGGCTTTACAAATGCCGGTTGACTATATTGCTACCGGTCCCGTCTTTGCCACCTCGACAAAAGCAAATGCTGAAAAGCCGCTGGGACTCCTGGAATTGAGCCGTATCCGGGAGGTTGTTGGAGAAACGCCACTAGTGGCCATCGGTGGGATCACGTCTGAAAATAGCCAGAGTGTAATCGAGGCTGGTGCGGACGCAGTTGCGGTGATTCGCGACATTTGGGCATCTCAAAACAGCCTGGCCGACCGTACGTCTTATCTGCTCCAAACGCCTCAATAGCTCGCCTTTTGGAGGAATTTAGATAATGCTTGCGTTTAACCACGTTTTGCGAGAGAATCCCTAGGCCAATCGGGGCGACAGATGCCCTCCACCTCCTTCGTTTAATCCCCCTTTCCGGAGTCACAAAGCTAAATGAGTTTTTTCGACCTGCCGCCCATTATCGAGCGAATGCTGCTCGTCTCGGACAAAATCAGCGATCTGAACTTCTCGGTCGGCCAACTCCCACAAGTTGAAGTGAACGGGAAGCTGACTCCCGTGCAGCCCATGGGAATGCAAAAGCTGACTCCTTACCAGACTGAGATCATCGCGATGTCGCTGATGCATGGCAATCCCGATGCAGCTGAACGGTTAGCGACGACGGGTACTGCCGACCTCAGCTATTCGTTACCGTCTCGGGCGCGTTTTCGCGTGAATATCTTTCAGCAACGCGGCGTTTATTCAATTGTGATGCGCGTTATTCCCACCGACATTCCGACGTTGAAATCTCTTGGTCTTCCCCTGCAACTCGAGGAAATTGCCGAACTGCGAAATGGTTTAGTATTAATGACTGGTCCAACCGGGTCAGGAAAGAGTTCCACTCAAGCGGCGATCATCGACATCATCAACGAGAAGAAGCATTACCATGTTGTGACCATCGAAGATCCGATTGAATACTTGCACTCTCACAAGAACTCGACCATTAACCAGCGTGAAGTTGGGCACGACACCAAGGACTTTCCGGCGGCCCTGCGTGCAACTCTAAGGCAGGCGCCAAAAGTTATTCTCATCGGTGAAATGCGCGATTTTGAAACCACTGAGATCGCACTTGAGGCCGCTGAAACCGGCCATCTGGTCCTTTCAACGCTGCACACGATTGATGCTTCGAAAACGGTGGACCGAATAATTGGGCTGTACCCGAAGAACGAGGAACAGGTTATCCGAACTCGTCTGGCGCAGACCTTCCGCTACATCGTTTCCCAACGACTGATTCCCAGGGCGGACAGCCGCGGTCGAATCGCGGCGGTTGAGATTCTGCGATCGAGTCCGCGCACGCGTGAGTATATTGAAGCAGGCGAGGCGGATGGAAAGTCGTTGCTCGACGCAATGCGAGACGGGAAACTTGATGGCATGCAGGATTTTGACAGTGTGATCAAAGAAATGGTGGAAAACGGAACGATTTCGCTTGACGATGGACTCACCTACGCGACGAACCCGAATAACTTGCACCTCTCTCTGAAAGGCGTGACCGGTACGGATCCTTTCGTACAACGCGGTGGCCCCAGCGGTGTACCGATGCCGGAGTTAGCGGAAAGTGGATCCATGTTGAGCATGATCGAATAGCTCTCAATAAAGAAAAGCGTCGTTGAAAACTATGATTATCGTCTGCCAGGAATGCAATTCGCGCTTACAAGTCGATGAAACTAAAGTTCCATCGCGGCCTTTCTCGGTTCGTTGCCCCAAATGCAACAGCAACATCAATTCGGCTTCCAACGCCGGACCAGCAGGACATAGTGCTTTGGCTCTGGGCGAATCGCCCGCCACCGACCACCCGCGACTGGAACACCCACCCCTGCCCGCTCCGCCGTTTGAGCTCGAACCCAAGAGCGCCGAAGTCAAAGCAACGGCGCCTGCCACTGAAAGGCTGGCTGAGTTATTGGCAGATCTGTTGAACCAGCAGGGGAGAACAATTAGCTCTGTGCCGGGCACTCGACCGTCCTGGAACCCAAGGAAAACGTTGGTCTGTGTTCCTGAAGATGTCCGCGAAAAAGTCGCGCGCAGTCTGGCCGAGATTGGTTTGCAGGTATTTGTTGCCCAGGACACAAGCCAGGCAGTTGAACGGATGCGCGAAAATCAGTTGGATATAGTGGTGCTTGACGCGAGATTTGATCCGGTGGAACAAGGCCCGGTGTTCGTGACCCGCGAAGTCACCATGCTCAGACCAGCACAACGCCGCCGCTTGTTCGTCGTCCTGCTATCACCTTCACTTCGCACTCTGGATGCACATGCGGCGTTTCTGAATAACGTCAACGCGACGGTTAACTTAAACGACCTCGACGACTTGCCACAATTGCTCGAACATCGCGTGAGGGAATACAACGATCTCTACAAAGACTTCAATACCGTTCTGGGCCTACCTGCGCTTTAGTCTGACATTCCTTTTCACATAATATGCATGCTGCCGTGGGCCACTAACGTGGCCCTTTTCATTTCCAACAGAGATGCCAAATGATCGGCAGGTGCTGATCGGTTCCGCCAAAGCTGACTATCAAAGGCGTGTGTCCAATTCAGCAAGCATTTGGTAAGCTGGGCGCGCTTTCTTTCCTGGTTGGAGTCTTCCGAATCGATGACCCAAAAAAGTTCCTCCGAAAAACGCAAGTTGGGCCTCGCCACAATTGCAGTGCACGGCGGCGAGCGACCTGATGAGCAGCTTTTTGGCGCAGTCGTTTCTCCTGTTTTTCATTCTGCAACTTATGCTTTCGAGAGCTTTGATGAAATGCGCCGCTATGCGCGTGGTGAATTGCCGGAGGCTTATTTTTACTCGCGCTATGCCAATCCAACTGTAGCGGAAGCAGAGAGAAAAATTGCCGAACTTGAGGGCGCTGAAGCGTGCGTTGTTACATCCTCGGGTTCAGCAGCGACATTCTGCGCGCTGGCTGCTCTGTGTGAAGCCGGCGATGAGATAATTGCTTGTGACTCGATTTACGGCGGCACAGTAAAGACGCTAACGCGGGTCCTCAGCCGGTTTAGTATCCGCTCACGATTCATCGCGCTCGAAGAAATCGGCAGCCTGGACGCAATCAAAGGCGAACGGGCACGCGTTTTCTGGTTTGAAACTCCGGCGAACCCTCTGAATCGAATCGTCGATCTCCGAATGGCGGCCGAAGCTTCGCAAAAGGCCGGGCTGTTCTCCATTGTCGATAACACATTTGCTTCACCTGTTCTGCAACAGCCGCTCGCGCACGGAATTGACGCAGTGATGCACAGCGCCACGAAATACCTCGGCGGTCACTCTGATTTGACCGCCGGCGCCGTCGCGGGGAGCAAAGATTTCATCGATCGCGTGCGGCAAATCTCGGCGATGGTCGGCCCCACGCTCGATCCATCGGCCGCCTATCTGCTTTCGAGGGGAATGAAAACACTGGATCTTCGCGTTCGCGCGAGTTGCGATAACGCGCTCCGCGTCGCGCTCGCGCTTCGGCAGCATCCCAGGATTGCGCGAGTTTATTATCCGGGCCTGGAAGACGATGCGGGACATGCGCTGGCAAAGCAACAGATGAATGGTTTTGGAGGCGTCGTCGCGATCGACATTATCGGTGGTGAACCAGACGTTGAGCGGCTCTTCAATTCGTTGCGACTTGTGCGCACGGCCCCTTCGCTCGGAGGAGTTGAAACACTCGCAAGCTATCCGCTCTATTCCTCCCACGCCGGTTTCTCCGATGAGCAGCTGAAGGCGGCGGGCGTTTCACCAGCGACCGTGAGGTTCGCTGTTGGAATTGAGTCAGCCGAGGATATCATCGCGGATATCACCCAGGCGCTAGACAGTATTCCATGAACTCCGGGGCGGCTCGCCATAACGCACGAAACCGAAGACAACTATGGAAATAAAGCTTCTCTTAACTCTGGACCTACGTGAGCAAGCAGCTCTCCAGGCCGCACTGGTCACTCATGGTGCGCCAGACGCACTCGTAACCCTGGCCCTCACGGGTGCATGTCGAATTTCATCGATGGAAGAGGCCCGCCAGCTTCGCAAATGGCTCGCTGAGGCGCGGACTGCGGGCGAAACGGACTTTGCTTCGCTGCACGTCATCGAACGCGCTCTGGTTGAATTTGGGGCGTGATGACTGAGATTCAACTGAGTTATGGTCGCGGCACGCAGAATTTCGCGTTTGACGAACATCGCTTTCAGGGTCTGGGTGAAAACTCTCCGCCTGAAAAACCGCTAACCGACATCGAGATCGGCGACGCCTTTAGCGCACCGATTGATTCACCGTCGCTCGACGATCTCTTCTCTCCCGGTGACTCCGTTCTGATTGTTGTGTCTGACGCAACGCGAGCAACCGCAAGCGCGCAGATCGTTAATCTGCTTGTGCGCAGGCTGATCCAAAACGGAGTGATTCCCGGAGACATCGCGATCATCTTTGCTACCGGGATTCATCGCGCGGTCACACCCGCTGAAAAGATTGAGTTGCTGACGCCATTCATTACGCAGCGGCTTAAGACCCTTGACCATTCGGCCCAGGATCCCGCCGCGGTGATGCGGTTGGGCGTAACCGAGCGTGGGTCACCAGTGGAAGTGAATCGAGCTTTGCAGGAGTTTGATCATGTGGTCTTGACGGGAGCGATTGGATATCACTACTTCGCGGGATTTACTGGCGGACGAAAGTCGATCTGCCCGGGCCTTGCGTCTGCAAAGACTATCGAGGCGACCCATATGCTTGCGCTCGACTTCGAGAAAGGTGGACGCCGGTCAGGTGTTGGCACAGGGCTACTGATTGGCAACGCCGTGCACGAGGAATGCGACCGAGTAACCGAAATGATCCAGCCGCGTTTCAGCATTAATACAGTGGTTGATGACCGGGGACGAGCGGTCGGCATTTATGCGGGACACTGGCGCAACGCTCACGCCGTCGGTTGCAAAGAATACCTGACAAACCATTCAACAGAACTTAACGCGACTCGCAACCTCGTAGTAGTTAGTTGCGGTGGTTCACCCTACGACATCAATCTAATACAAGCTCATAAGGCGCTCGACATGGCAGCCCAGGCCTGCACGGAAGGCGGAACCATCATTCTCCTGGCTGAATGCCGCGACGGCCTGGGGCACCCGAATTTCCTGAAATGGTTTGAGGCAGAAAACTCGAGCGCGCTTGAGACTCGCTTGCGTCATGCATACGAAGTCAACGGCCAGACTGCCTGGTCATTGCTTACGAAAGCAGAACGCTATCGAATATTCCTGGTTTCCGAATTACCGCCTGAGGACGTAAGGATTATGCGAATGTTGCCCGCGCGCTCGTTAACCCAAGCCCTCAATCAGGTTGAGCATGACGTCGAGGGTTATATCATGCCGCGCGGTGCAGCCGTCCTCCCGCTATTTAATTCGCGGCAAGGGTCTTAATCCATGGTCTCTGCAATAACTCGGCGTTTTCGGCGTTGAGTATTTTTGCGATAGTGTATCCACCGAGGCGCAGAGAACGCTATGACGACGCTGAGAAGAACTTCAAATTAGATCCCAACCCTTGGGAAGTAGATTGATTGAGAAGCTGTTGAGCATTAGAATCGTTATCTCAGCCGACAACTAGTATTTGCAGTGAAGGAGATATATGAAGACTCTTCTCGCGTGTATGGTTTTCCTGGCAGGTTCTTTCTGCGTTGTGGCTCAACCCGCGTCTTCTCCGACTGAAAAAGCAGTGGCGCTTACACAGGCAGCTGTCGCGCTCGACGGATCCGGCGCGTCGGCGCTTGAGGCAACTTTGAAGACCACGGCATTGAATGGGGCTGTCGATTCACCGGTAACCAACATTCGCATGGTGGTCCGCAACACCAGCGGAATTGCTTACGCATACGTTTCCGGACAAGTTACGTTCTACGATGCCGCTGGGGTGCGGTGTGCTGAGGGCTTGTTCAAAGCTGATGCAGTCGCTCCCGATGAATCCTTCGAGGCCGATGCCCCCGGCATTCGTATTCGCTGCGCACCTGCAACGTGGCGCATCGTGGCTACGAATCTGCTGCCGCGCGTTTCTCCCAACAGTATCTCCACCTCATCCGGGAGTGCACCGAGTTCCAGTTTGAATCTGATAATTAGTATCGATGGCGAGGAACATCCCATTCAAATAGATAAACCGATGGTGCTGACAATGGGAGACTCCAAACGCACAATCGTGGTCCGTCCAGCGCCTTAAGATAAAAGACGATTCATTCTTGACCACACGAATTTTGAGTTCTAGGATGATGACGAAGGCAAGAGCATTTCAAAAGGCAGGATAGTCTTATGGCAGAGAACCAGGTAAACAAATGCGCTCATCCAGCTTGCGATTGTCCCCCGGAAAAGGACAGCAAGTATTGCGGCGAATACTGCGAGGAAGCCGAGAAGGCGCATGTCACCGAGATAGGTTGTAATTGCCAGCACGCTGGTTGTTAGACCAATTCGGAACTTAGATAATGGTCGAACGAAGTCCGCGTCACCCCCGGCGATTCCCTCATTCTCTGGTTTCCATTTGCAATCAATTTGCAACGCTAGCGTCTCCCCGCTGACGGCAACGCCTCTTAGTGTTATCTCATCCTGACAAACAGCAAAACCAACATTCATCATGAGTGATATTGACCGGTGGGATCCGGCTGGTTTTCCGAACGTAATTCAAAACGCGCTCGCAAAGGCGCACACTAAGAGGTGAAATCATGAAGAAGTCTATCCTGGTAGTAAGTCTGTCGCTCGCATGCGCAATCCTAGCAAACGCTCAGAAGGCGGAAACCCGAGCTACTGGCGACGCCGTCAATCAAACGTCGGCCGGAGTTAACAGCGAGGAGAAAAGCATTAGTCTTGATTCCGGGACCCGGTTGAGTGGTGAACTGCAGAACGCTGTGGATGTGCGCAAGGCCAGGGTTGGTGATCGGGTAGTGCTGAAAACGACACAGGCGATCAAGTCCGGCGGACGAACAGTCGTTGGTAAAGGTGCGAAATTGATAGGTCATGTGACTGAGGTGGCTCAAAAGACCAAGGGTGAGAGCCAATCCCGAGTGGGAATTTTGTTTGATCGACTGGAGCAGGGCTCACTGGCGGTTCCCATCTCAGCGACAATCAGTTCAATCACAAACGGCAGCGCCACTGTTCGCCGGAATGACGAAGATGTTTTTGCCACTGGTGCTTCCAGCTCAGCGCGTTCAAGCAGCTCAACCAGCGCTGCTGCAGGAGGCGGACTACTTGGTGGAACTGGTGGCGTAATCAACTCGACGACGTCCACGGTGGGCAATGTTGTCGGCGGCACCACCTCAGCCGTAGGCTCGACCGTAAACTCTACGACGAATGTGGTCGGCAGCACTGCCGCGGGTGTGGGCAGAACTCTCGGCCGGATTCAGATATCTGAGTCAACCAGCACGTCGGTCGAAGGCGGCTCAGTGTTGTCGCTGCAAGGCGAGAACCTACGATTGGAGAAGGGTACAAACTTCAATCTGATATTGACACAGTCGGCGAGCGCGGGCACGGCGAAAAAGCAGTAGGCTGCGCGCAAGACAAAACGAGGAACGGCGACGCGAGCGATCGCGCCGCCGTTTTTTAGTGACCGCTGATTCGTTTGCGATTTTTTTGCAGTTCGACTTACTATCACTGCCATGTTAGGACGTCCCGAACCACAAGAAGCTGCAACACAGTTCCACGGCTATATCAACCGCATCACCAGCGACGATGTAGTTGATGTGCTTGAAAAACAACTTGAAGAAACCGTTGCTTTCCTAAACGGAATATCAGAAGAGCAATCACTCTATCGGTATGACGCGGGAAAGTGGTCAATGCGACAGCTGCTTAATCACATCAACGATTCCGAGCGGATTTTCGTCTTTCGCGCGCTTTGGTTTGCGCGCGGCTTTCCGAACGACTTGCCAGGTTTCGATCAGGATACCGGAGTTGCAGGCGCTGACGCCGATGAGGTGCCCTGGCGGATTCAGGTGGACGAGTTTCGGGCGATTCGACAAGCGACACTCTCGTTTTTCCGCAACCTTGCTGACGATGCCTGGCTCCGCAGTGGGATAGCGAACGACAGCCCGGCCACCGTGCGCGCAATTGCGTACATACTCGCAGGCCATGTCGATCACCACACCGCGATCCTCAGGGAGCGTTACTTGTAACAACACTTACGCTCCGCGCAGATCGACCCACTAAACTACTACTGAGTAAGGAACTCGCGGATCAAGCGACGATGATTTTCATCCTTGATCCGCGTGAACACCTTGTCGCCGAGCTTCTTGATTGTTTCGGGGCGATCGAAAGGAAGGCTGGAGTACATTTGGCCGCCGCTGAAATGGCAGGGCATGCACTTCGATTGAAATATTGGTTTGATTTGAGTCTCGAAGTCCACCTGGTTTGACGCCGAAGTCGCGGTTTCGTCCGGCAAAAACGCTGCGGCATTGCTTTGCGTTCTATGCCCCATCCAGCCGTAAAGCAGGAATGCTAACGCAAGCAGGAGGATGATAGTCCGCATGCCGAAATACTACGCTCGACCAAATGCGAAGACAACAGTTCGCCTACGGATTGAGCACGGCCGACAGATGACCAGCAACCATCTGCCAACGGTTGTTTCGCTTCGCGAATACCAAGGTAAATCTTAGTTCACCTTTTTCGCCCTTCTTCGAAACTCCATTCGCGCTTACCACGGCAGCGTCACCGAAAACACGCGCTTTCAAATTCGAGGCGCTGATCGCCAGCCCTGATTGGCTGCCTTCTTCCGGGATCACGTCAACCTTGAAGATGGTTTGACCACCCGGCGCCGTACCCCGGAAATCATCGGCAATGATTCGCTCCAGAGTGGCACGATCGTTACTCTCTTCGGCCGCCAGCCATTCGCGCGTTAATTGGAGAATGCTTTCCTCAGCAGTTGCGGCTGATTCGGTTGGTTTCGGCGTGTTCTGAGCGAATGCTTGCGAGGCGGCGACAGTAATCAGTCCGATTACTAGAAATAACTTGCGCATGTTGGCTCCTCTCGAAATTTGGTTTGGTAAAAAGACACCGCGCGGCGAGGAAAGTTCCTACGAATTACCACGAGAACTTGTGGATCCGGAAAGTAAAAGATGGGGCGGCCCTTCCACGAACTAGGGGAGAGGTTTTGAGAGCACTGTACTGATCAATTCCTTTAGGCCGGCGTCTGAATTGTTGTGAAAGCCTTTGTAGAGCGAGGTCAATTGTTCGAGGATCTTGTTTCGTATCTCGGGAGGAAGCTTGGTGCCGCTGACGTTTGTGTTTGGCTCGCTGGAGGGATCCGGGCGATCACTCAGAGCAACAGCGCGCGCGTATGCGTCGAGTGCCTGGAGGCCCAGTTTACTTATTCTGGCCAGCATCTCCTGCTGCGCGGCAGAAGGAGGCTGTTTCTGATACTTCTCGCTGTATTCTTTGGTGAGTTGGGCAAACTCGCCCCTGAGGATCGCAATGCCAAGTCGATGATAGGTTAACGGATCTGTGCGATAAACACTGTCGGACTGCACGGCTTTCCTGAATGCCTTGGCTGCTTCAACCGGCGACTTCTCTCGGATCAGCGCGCCGACTGCAACATTCAAGAAACCCCGCCCTTCATTCAGATCATTAAACGGCTCGGGCTTGGTAACCTTGCCGGACTCGAGCAGCGCCAGGGCCTTTCTCGCATACTCCAATGTGGGTTCGTTCAGATTCGTGTTTCCACTCTGCGTGTTTTCAATACCAGCCTTCGTCAGCACGGAGAGTATAAAAAAGTTTTCCTGGTCGTGTTCGAGACCGGCCCTTCCGAGTTCGAAAGTCTTCGCGTAATTCTTCGATTTGTAGCTGTTGAGTATTTCAAGTTGTCGTCCCGGTCTTTCATACTCGGTTACATAATCTCGCACACGGCGCGCATCAGGATCTTCGTCACCACCAAAACGTTTCAGATACTCGATGGCGGCTTCATACGCCTTCCGGCGGCTGTCGGCGGAGGGAAACCGCTTGAGATCCGTGAAGGTGGCAAAATAGCTTTCCTTCTCAGCATCGCGCTGTTGATCCACCATGGGAGGGTTTATTTGAGCACACACGCCAACTGCAAAGACTGCCGGCATTAGGGCGGTGGTCAATAGAAAAACAAGGTAACGCATGGAAGAAGGGTAACCAGTGAAACGTGAAAAGTGAAGCGTGAAAAGTGAAGGGTGAAGGGCGAAAAGAAAGCTGATCCGTCAGGTAGCCAGCTCTCTTCGGCTTTTAGCTTTTACCATTCACCCTTCACTGCTTTTACCGGCCACCCGGCGTAAGTTTCTCATTTAGGTATCGAGTCAGTAGCCCATAAAGGTGTTTGCTCGTGCCCGGGCCTTCGTAGATGCCGTGCGAACGGTTTGGGTAAGGCATCACGGTAAACGGCTTGTTGGCGGCCACCAGCTTGTCAATCAACGCCTCGGTGCCCTGGTAGTGAACATTGTCGTCGCCCGTGCCGTGAACAATCAGAAGATGTCCTTTCAACTGCCCCGCGAAGGTGATCGGCGAGCTTTGTTTCCACTCTTCCGGATGGTCCTGCGGCAACCCGCCGTAGCGTTCCTGGTAAATCGTGTCGTAGAGACGAAGATCAGCAACCGGCGCGACCGATAATCCGACCTGGTAAACATCCGGGTAGCGAAACATTGCATTCAACGTCGCCGAGCCGCCACCGCTCCAGCCCCACATGCCAATTCGAGAAGGATCAACATGCGGCCATTTCCCAATTGCCTTCGCGGCATTGGCTTGATCCTGGGAATTGATGATTCCGGCGCGACGGTGAAATATCTTGCGCCAGGCTCTACCGCGAGGCGCGGGGGTGCCGCGATTGTCGACGCTGGCGACAATGTAGCCCTGCTGGGCCAACATCATGTGCCAACGCAGATTCAGGCCGCCCCACGCATCCACCACCGTCTGCGACCATGGCTCTGTGTAGGCAAAAAACAAAACCGGATAACGCTTTTGTGGATCGAAGTCGGGAGGTTTGATCATCCACCCATCGAGCTGCACGCCATCGCCGATATCGACTTTGAAAAACTCGAAAGGCGTCGGTTTCAGCTTCGACATCCGTTCCTGCACGGCTTGGTTATCGATCAGGCTGCGAACAACCTCATGCCCCGGCAGGCGCACAATGTCAGTCTTCGGCACTTTCATGAACGACGACGAGACGTGAATTGCCAAATCGTTACGTGGAGAAATGTTGTAGCTGTGACTGCCGGCGAGCGATGCTGGAGTTATGCGTTCCATTTTGGATACACCTGCGAGCGGCGCCCGATATAGATAACGCTGCGTCGCATTGGCCGGAGAAGCTTCGAAGTAAATCCAGTTGTTGGCTGTATCCACTCTTTCGACATTGATCACGTCGAAATCGCCAGGCGTAATGTCTTTTACCTCACGTCCATCGCGCGAAATTGCGTAAATGTGCCGCCAGCCGTCGCGTTCACTGGCCCAGAGAAATCGCTTGCCGCCGTCGATCCATTCCACATCGCCGCGCCCCAGACCGGTCTTGTTCCAATCGAGATCGCCCCAGGAGATGTCTACCCACGCTTCGTCCTTCTCCGTCATGATGGGCCGCACCTTTCCGGTCTGAATGTCGCCCAGCATTACGACGTTTGTATTCTGGAGGCGATTGAGTTGTTGGATCACAACTTCGTCAGAACTGGCCGCCCATTCCATGCGGGGCAGATAGTTGTTGCGTGGATCCCCGGCGATTTCAAACCAGCGGGGAGCGCCACCGGTTGACCGAACCACGCCTACACGTGCGGCTGAATTTGTCTCCCCGGCTTTCGGGTAAGGAAAGGAAGTGATAACCGGATAAAGCCCGGCGGTGTTGTTAACGAGGACAAACTCCTTGACGCCTTCGGTGTTGAGTTGCCAGAAAGCAATGTGCGCGCCATCGGGACTCCAGCGCCAGCCGTCGCGACAGAAGAGTTCCTCCTCGTAAACCCAATCGAAGGTGCCATTGACAATGTAACGTGAACCGTCATTGGTAATTTTCGTAATGCGCTTGCCGCGGGCCTCGAGGTCTTCGACGTAGATGTTGTTTTCCTGGACGTAGCCAACCTTTCTTCCATCAGGCGAAAACTTGGCAAACATCAAACTGGAAGGTTTATCCTTTGCGGGCAATCCACCCAATTGCCAGATTCCCGCGCTTTCGAGATCAACTATCCAGTAGTTGCCGCGGGTGTTGCTGCGCCAAACGCGCTCGGTGTTTGTAAAGATGAGCAGTTTGCTTTCGTCTGGACTGAGAATGAATTCCTCCACCAATAACGGCGCCGCGGCTCCCGCAGGCGTTAGTTTTTCAACTGATACTTTTACGGTTCGCGCACCGCTAATAGCGTCGTAGCGGATGATATCAACGAATCCTTTTTTGCTTGATGGCTCGAGTGCGAGATACCCACCGCCATCTCGTTCCCATTGCACCGGACCGAGCGACTTCGTTTGATAAGTAAAAATGGAATCGACGCTTAGCAATTCGCCGCTCGCGGTCGTGGTCTGCTGGGCAGAAAGCTGCATGGCCATGACTAAAAGCAGGACAGGGATTAGAAAACGGGTGCGTTTCATTTCTTATCTCCGGAAGATGGATAAAAATCTAAATCAGAAAGGAGTCGGAGCGGCAGATTAACACGGATGAAGCAAATTTGAAGCGATAACTAAACCGGAAAAGGTTACGAGAATTCGTTTCAGGACCGTGGGCCGGAGTTTTCCAATTGAGGCCGCCGCCTGAAAGGCGGTCGAGACACTAGTTGCCAGTAGTTGCAGGCGGTTTGCTGGATCCGGCGCTTTGGGGATTGCTGGCGCTGCGCGCTGCGCTGACGTGAAGACGGGTGCGCATGCGCTTTTGCCACTGGCTGCGTTCAACGTCGATGTCTTCAATTTGATCCAGAGCTGCGCTCAACGTCTCGCCGCCCATCTGGCGCATCTTGAGGTAAAGCAAAGCAGAGACGATCGAAGCGAGCGGGATGATGAAAATGTTTACCAGGCCGGAAACCTGTTGGTAAATCTGATGCGACAGGGATTTGTTCGTCACATGAATCTCGCCCTGACTGTTGCTGCTGACTCCTATGCGCCCGAGCAGGAAGCTGACGGTCATCGGCACGAGAAACTGCAGGCACACGATAATGATAACCGTGCGCCACGAACGTGATGCCAACTCGCGGGCGCGCTTGAGCGCGGCTTTCTTCTCCAGTCCTTCCATCAAAACCACCGGCGCGTAAAGCATGTAGCGGGTCGATACAATGAAGCCCGGGATCACAAACAGGATGAACCCGATAATCTGACGAATAGTGACGCGAATAGCGGTCTTGAAAAACGCTCGCCAGCGTTTCTTGAGCACCGCAAAGGCGGTGTTGAGTTCCATTGGCCGAAGTGGGGCGACCGAAAGTTGGGTGACAATAACTGTCGTCATTCCTGAAATGGCCGCCGTGGCCACAAAGTAGGAAGCAACCTGGACAAGTGCGACCACCGCTACTGCAATAATAAACAGAACCTTCACTACCGTTATGCCCGATCCCCTGGGTATATAAGTTCCCAACAATTCGAGACTGATCAACAGCAGGACTGAAGCGATTACCGGAAGGTGTGCAATCAGGGACATGCGGAAGAATTTCGGGAAGTGTTCGAAATAGAGAGCAAAGGTCCTCCGGTAAAGGGTCCCGATTCCATCTGCCTCGGCGCGCAGTGAGTTTGCAAATGCAGCAGCGGTTTGGGGACGTTCGGCTGGATCCTTCGCCAGTGCCGACATCACGAGTCGCGCGGCGCGTTTGGGAATCTTTACTCTGTCGCGTAAGGGCGTCGGGACTGATTCAATATGGCCCTTCATCACACTGGCTGTGTTGCCGGCAAAGGGTGGCTCTCCCGCGAGCATTTGATAGGCAATCACTCCGAGGCTGTAGATATCTGAACGCGCATCGAGATCTTTTGCGGCGCATTGTTCGGGTGACATATAAAGCGGCGTCCCCATGATGGCGCCGACCTGAGTCAATTGAGTGGTCTGCGTAATCGCGGCCGACAGAGTGGGCTTTAGACCATGATAGGCGCGAGTAGCCTGGTCGAGGCGAAGAGTTTTGCCTTCTTCATCATCGATGGATGGGGAGAAGATCGCCGTCGCCGCATCAACGCTGGTAGCGGCCGTGCCCGCTGACGCAGAACGCGCGAAAGCCTGGGTCTCGTTTCCCTCAATAACATCAAAATCAGATCCGATACTGGTGGCCTCTGGCGCTCCACCCATCGCGAGGGTGGCGTTTGCGGGCAGAATTTGAGTTTCGGCGCCACGATCTCCCGGGCTTCCGAGGCTGGTTTGGTTTGAGGCTATTCGGTCGCTAAGCTCGCCTCCGTCTGGAGGCCTGACATCAGGGTCGGTTTGACTAGCGCGATAGAGCAGGGTTCCCTTTTCCAGATCTGCCGTTGAGTCGTGCACCACGAATTCGCTTGCGGGCGCGTCCGAGTTGAGCGCAACAACTGATGCATCAGTCGGTTGAGTCGAACCCAGTTTCGCGATGCCGAAGTCGAGGACCTTGACTCGGTAACCGCCCAGCCGGTTTGGTTCCAGCCAGATGTTTTCAGGCTTGAGGTCGCGGTGGACCACTCCCTGCAGGTGCGCTTCATGCACAGCCGAACAAACCTGTTCGAGAATGTCGACGACCCAATCCAGCTGCAGCCGCTTTTCTTCGCTCAACACATCGCCAAGCGTGCAGCCATCGAGATACTCCATCACGAGGTATGCGACGGGTGCCCCGTTAACGTGAGCAAATCCAAAATCGGTGACATCAACCACGTTAGGATGACGCAAACGCCCGGCAGCCCTCGCCTCACGTTTGAACCGCTGGACGAATTCCTCGTTCTGCATGAACTGTGGCGTGATTAGTTTTAGTGCGACGTAACGCTCAGTGCCGAGATGAGTGGCGAGATAGACGGCGCCCATGCCGCCCTGACCGAGCAGTCGCTCCAGCCGATATTTTTCGTCGAGCACTTCCCCGACGTAATGATCCAGCGCCATCATGTGTTGGGTATGCTAACAGCGAGAGTGGTGAATAGTGAAGAGTCCTACGAAAGTGCACGCCTTACCCGAGGTAGGGCGAGCACGGTCATGAGAAGGGCGGGAAGAAACACGCCGGGAATGTCGATAAGCCAGTGAGTCGTAGGCAGATGTCCGGTCGCGATGTCGAGAAGGTGAATGAGCGCGTGACCGGTGAAGAAAATCGTCAGACCAATGTGAACGGGATACGACCGATCGATATTTCGCGCCGACCAGGCGAACGATACGCCGGCAACCAAAAAGGCGACCCCCAGGTCGCGAACGAAGTGTGCATTGAAGGGTCCGGTGTGTGGTACGTCGGCCGGAAGATCGTTGTACCAGGACTGCGGAAACAGCAGCATCCACGCGCCGTTGAAGAGATTCAGTAGACTGAATAACAGGTAGATAAACTTGAGCATGAATTGCGCGAAAGTCTTTTTTGGGCTGTCGGTAAGGCGAAGCCTTACCGCACGGAAGTCGGACCGCCGCTCAGAGAGCGACCCTCAACTGCCCACTGGCGGCGGCTCAACTTTTCTTTAACAGTTTGTGTTTATCCAGGAAAGCAATCACCGCATCGTCAAACTGCACCGGCTTCTCCATCTGCAGAAAGTGGCCCACACCTTCCCACATCACAAAATCGAGCTTAGGCGCGATGCTCCGATAAAACTGCTCTGTATCGGGCGGCCAGAATGGCGACTTAGCCATCACAGCGAGCACCGGGACATTGATCTTATCCAGGCCCCAGATTGAGTCGTCGGCCATCCCCTCCATTGCGCTCACGAGCACATGCTGCGGAGTATTTAGAAATGACGCCTGGACTCGGGTCATGATTTGCGGGGCAAGGTTTGGACCCGCCATACCGGCAAACATTTGCCGCCCCACTTCTTTGTAGTTTGGGCCACGGAAACCGGCAAGGAAGCCATCCATCAATTTCTTGTCGCCAAACGGACGGAGAGAGCCATCAACGATCACGATTCCCAGGGTCTTCTCCGGATACTTGCGATAAAACTGCCTGGCGATTGGAGTTCCCATACTGTGGCCGACCAGCACCGCGCGCTTCACCTTTGCTTCGCGCATAACAGCTTCAACCGCGCGCGCGTAGTAATCCATGCTGTAGACAGTTTGCGGGATGTTACTCTTGCCATGCCCGGGCAGATCCACAGCCAGCACGCGATCGCGCGTCCGCCGGAGATGAGCTATGTGTTCGCTCCAGAGTTCCAGATTGCCACCCCAACCATGAATCAGGACGATAGCTTCGTCACCCTTGCCATAGCTCATGTAATGAACGCTCGTCTCGTCGAGCTTGGCGTGCATCGAGACGCCATCGAGTTCCATCACCTTTGAGGGCTGCTGGGCCATGGATACGCAGGCGCCGATGAACACCAAAGACAGGCACGCTATCAAGCGCGTGTGAATGTGGCCGATTAGTTTATTTCTCATAAGTTCCTTTCCGTATTTCACTTCAGTTGGTGATAGTTTTTTCGATACGACGATCTGGAACCAGCCAAATGATTGCCACCAGCACATACAAAGCGCAAGCGAGCCACCACTTCACTAGCGCCAGCGGAATGGCCGCCAGACAGATAACAATCGATACCTTGCCTTTGAAATCGCGACCCATCGCCGCCGCCAGCATCGAATCTTTTCCGTGCAGCTTCAGGAGAGTGAGCGTCAGGATCGTGTAGGCAATGGCTGCTCCTAACAGGATGATTCCGTATAACACCAGCGTCCACGGAGCAAAATGGTTCTCGCCCATCCAGGCGGTGGCAAAGGGAATCAGAGATAACCAAAACAAAAGGTGCAGGTTGGCCCAGAGCACGCCTCCACCGACGTGGTGGACCGCATGCAACAAGTGATGATGGTTATTCCAGTAGATGCCAAGGAAAATAAAACTCAACAAGTAGCTGAGAAATACCGGCACGAGAGGCGTTAGCGCCGCAGGGCTGGGGTCGTGAGGCACTTTCAGCTCCAGCACCATGATGGTGATGATAATTGCAATCACCCCATCGCTGAATGTCTCCATTCTTGCTTTAGTCATTCCCTACTAACTACTGACTGGAGTTGAAGCTGCCGGGCATCGTTTGCCGATTTGAGAGCCACTCGCTAACTCTTGATTAATCGCTCCACCGCGAAGAGGCGCCATTCGCCGGGAACCTCAGTTAGTGTATGCAAGCCTTTATCCGTGAACCTGATCCCTGATCCGGCTACCAAATCCTTCACGGTGCTGGAGACTAAAATCTCGCCCGGCGCTGCGGCGGTGGCCACCTGGTCTCCAATTTGCGGAGCAATGCCGCAGACCTTCATGTCGCCCGGTGTTCCCATCATTTCACACTCCCCTGTGTGAAGCCCCAGCCGCATCATTATTCCCAAACGCGAAGCATACTCGCTAATCGCGATCGCACAACGAATGCCCCGGGCCGGACCATCGAAAATCGCCAGCGGCCGATCGCCAATCAGGTCGATTTCGCGTCCTCTAAACCACTCAACTTCCTTCCGCACATGGTCACGCAAACGATCCAGCAGCGCATACCAACGCTCATTTCCCAGCCGCTCGATATGTTTTCGCGAATCCACGATCTGAGTGAACAATACGGTGGCCAGAACTGTGTCGGGCTCGAGCGTGTGACGTACGCCCGTCAAAAACTCTTCAACTTCGTCCAGAATTTCATCCTGGTTGCCGACAAATGGCAGATGGTCCTGACCCGGCAGTTGTACAAATTTCGCACCCGGAATGTTCTCCGCCACGTATCGTCCTTCTTCCACCTTCAGGCAGCGGTCATCAGTGCGGTGAATTACCAGCGTCGGCACATGAACCGACGGCAAGATGCGGCGCACATCGATCTCCGCGTTCATTTGCGTCAGTGCCAGCGCTGCCCCGGGACTCGCGCCCATGCGGAGATACGTGGCCCACCATTCACGGAATTCCCGGTCATCTGCCACGCTCGGGGCGCGTTCTTCCAAACCTACCGGCCCGCCCCATTGTTGACGCATCTCTTCGAAAAAATGTTGACGCTGTTCAGTAGTCGGCGCCCACGGGTAGTCATCGTCACGAATGCGCTTCGCGTAAGTGCCAATCATTACGAGGGCCAGCGTCTTCTCCGGATACGTGGCGGCGAAAAGGCTGCACATCGGACCGCCTTCTGAAACGCCGCATAGCGCTGCGCGCTCGGACCCGACCGCATCCATCACCGCGCGTACGTCGTCCATTCGTTGTTCGAGCGTCGGCAGTTCATTGATGGGCACACGGTCAGAAAGGCCGGTACCACGCTTGTCGAAAAGGATGAGCCGGGCAAAGGAGGCGAGACGAAGCAGGAAACGCGCAAACCGCGGCTCGCGCCAGAAATATTCGAGATGAGACACCCAACCCATGACAAACACGAGATCGATCGGTGCGTTGCCAATCACCTGATAAGCGATATTCACGTCGCCGCTTCTCGCGTACATAGTTTCAGGGAGACGATCAAGCGTTAGTTCAAACCTCGGTGCTGCGTCCGCACTGACTGCCGGGCTGGAGTCTGGCGAAACGTCGATTACTGCCGGCGGACGCCGCGCAAAAGTCTGCAACGTACCACTCGACGAAGGCCGATCTTCGCTAACCGGTTGAACGCCGCGCGCTGTGGCCGGAGGTTCACTGATCTCCGCATCGTCTCGAATCTCGCGAACGTCGGCGCAAAAACGATATCCCCGCTTGGGAATCGTTTCGATATATTTCGCTCCACCGCTACCGAGCACCTTCCTCAAGGTGGAAATGTTCTGGGCCAGATTGTTGCCTTCGACAAAACTATCAGGCCAGACCCGCATCATCAGGTCCTCCGTGGTGATCACGCGGCCACTGTTTTCAACCAGAACGAGAAGTGTGTCGAAGGCTTTGGGAGTCAACGAAATGGGGCCTTTTTCGTTGAAGAGGACGCGCTCTACGGCATCCACGCGGAAACCGCCGAAGACATACGAAAGGCTGGCGCGAGCTTTAATCATCGTTCTCACAACTTCTTGAAAACAATCTCAGAAGGATTTCAGAGTTTCCTAAGTACGCCGCGGCACGACTGCACGTATCGTCCATCTTGTTAAGGAAAACAGCGCCGGGGTGGCGATTGAAAAATTGATTGCTCGAGCGCCTATCTTAGTCTGAAAAGCGGTAACAGGAAAACTATTCCCAACCTATTCCCAATGTATTCAACGCCCGATGACGATAAGGAGTGCCTTTTAATGAAGACCATTGCATCCGTAATTCTTGTCTTGTTCCTGGTGGGCTTTACCGCCCCAATCGCGAATGCCTCCAGCCCATCGGCCAGCGGCACCTACAGGTTTGTCCTTGATGACGACTTCAAAAAGTCAGTTGAGTTTAGCGCCACATCGGACGAGCGCGGAACCACTACCGGTCAGATGACCTTTCGAGACGAAGCCATCCTTGAGCAGCAGGATCTGGACGGCGCCGGAGGCGAATCAGAAGATCCGAAACAGGAATTCTTTATGACCGCAAGTCTCGACAGCATGAAGATAGAAAACAATCGCGCCGTGCTCGGCGGGACCGTTACCGATTCCAGTCACCGGAGTTACGTCGGCAAATGGGTGCAACTGGTTGTTGAAGACAATGGTGACGGTCAGGAAGTGTCCGACAAATTGAGCTGGTGTTTTTGCCAGCCGGAGGAAGGTGGTTGGGTGCCGTCCGATGCCGAAGTTAAGGAAGATGAAGGCGCCTGGTACAAATGGTGGGCCACTGACGCGGAGGTGAAAGACGACGCCGGCATTCAGTCAAAAAATATTATTCCCGGCAACAAGAAGAGTTGCGAAACGTTTCCGCTCGCAGCGTATGAGTTTGCTGAAATCAAGAGTGGTGAAGGACAGATTCAAGTTCAACCGTAGTGCGGCGGAACGGGGTCTTCCGTAACGCGGTTGCTAAGACGCTCCGTTTAGAAGTGGAGAGATGTTCTCCCTTCTAAACGGAGCTATTTGCTGTTGACTTGTCGTCGCTGGCGACAGGCTAAAGTTTGTCGAACATCAGGCCACAGTGTGCCGCGCCCGTAATAGGTGTTAGGATGGATGAAACTAACAGGAGGTGGACGCGATGGGATGGGACGGCGACGATCTGGCGGGAAAGATGGAAGAAGTCTTCGAACGCCAACAAGCGGCGGCAGACGCGCGGGCAAACCGGGGCACGTCTTCCGTGGAGGAACGCGCCAAGAGCGCGACATTTGAATCTCTGCGGCTGTCCCGCTCACGGATAATGAGCCAGCTGGCTAGCGCTACCAGCCCGCCGCATCGCACCATGCTGGAGCGGGCCTTGAAGTCGATCAACGACGAGATGGCGAAATAGCCAATCAAGGTTGAATTCTGAACGCGCCCCCTGAATCGACCTCCGAATCGTCCCCTGAATCGAAAGCCCGCCGGTTCCGGTCTAACTCTACCTAGCAGTCAAACCCCTCATGATGCCGATGTGGCCCTCAAGTATTCCGTTTGTCTGCCCGGCGTTTGGTTCGAGTGACCAATCATCGTGGTCAAATGTGCCGCCGAGAATAATTCCATCGCGGCGCGGAAACATATAGCCGGAGCCGGAGATGTAGCAATAGTCAATTTCCGCTTGAGGCAGCAACACTTCGAGCTGGCCCCGTACGGGACCGAGCTTCTGATCGTCAAACAAATCTCTCGCGCCAAGCCCCGTGCAATTGAAAACTACCTGTTCGGAGAGCCGGGCGATTTCTTCCCGTTTCTTAAACTCCTTAACTACTACCTTTCCTCCGGCGACGTAAAAGTCGCGCAACAGCGCCCGGAGGTAGGTGTGGGGCTCAATCAGCATGCTGCTGAATTGCCGAACATAGGGGAAGCCGAAGTACTGCTCGGGATCACGATGGATTTCAACTTGCGGATAGAGTGCGTTTCCTCCGGCAAGTTCGCGAGTTAGCTGTGCCTCTCTCGTTATCAACTCCAAACTATCTATCCAACGAACTCCATACTCGGGGCCTACCAGTTCCTGAAAGGCCCGATTTGAAATCTGACATGAAAGGCGAAACTGTTCGAGAAACTTTGCACTTACCATTTGTGAATCGTAAACCGAAGTCGGAGACCACCAGGCCCCGGCGATATTCGACGTCGTCTGTGGCGGGAGGTTTTTGGCGTAGATCGTTACCGACGCGCCCTCCCCCTGAAGCCGTCTTTGTAGTAATCGTGCCGTGGACAGTCCAATCACGCCACAGCCCAGGACGGCGAATCTTAACGGAGACCTTCGCGAAAGCCGGGGAGGTCTTGTCAGAACCCCCTGCGTTAGCGGGCGGGCCCCTCTTGTTACCGCATTCGGCAGCGTACGCGTTTGCAGAAAGTCTCTGGCAATATCAACCGCCAGCGACGAAGTTCCCCATGAAAGCGTTACGCCAGCGCCGCCGTGTCCGTAGTCATGGACCAGCAGCTTGTCACCCAGGCGCTCTGCATCGACGACAAATCCTTCATCACGATATGGACGCAGGCCAACGATCGTGCGAATGATTCGGTTTCGCGCAACTTTTACGGGGGCGAAGCGGCGTGTTTGCAGCCCCTGAGAAAGGAGACCGGGCAGCGATAGCGGCGCGGCATTGCTCACTCCGGCGCGAGCAAGAGCGCGTGGCCCATCGGCCACTGCCAGAGCGCCGGCTGCCAGTGCTGCTCTAAGAAAGTTGCGTCGATTTGTTTCCGGGCGGTTCATGGCTTGACCGGGTTAGTGGATCCCTTATCGTCCTACGACGCGTAGCGTCGACATGAGCGTAGCCCCGGCCGTTCAAGGCCGGGGATCGAGAAAGAATATCTTTTTCGTCGCGTCAGCGTCGATTGATGTCAACAGGGGCCTTAACTCATTATCAATCATCCCCGTAGATAGCGTTCATCATACTCAATCTCATTCTCGTGCAGGAACTCCAAATATTCCTCTTGAAAGTTTTGTTGCGATGATGCTCACGCTGATTCTGGATGTATTTGAGGCCGGGATAGATTCAACCGTCGCTCCGCGACGAAGGGACCCGCTGGTGCGTCGAAGGTTACGAACAGTTCTTAAGTAAGACAGGCGGAACCGACTCAGCGCCTATCGGGTGGGTGGTGACCTAAACTAATTTCAAAGGTACCGATGTTCGACCATCAGGCATCTGTCCTGGACCACTTTGATATCTTCTCTGGCGAGTATCTCAGCCACGGCGTCGTTGCGGATTCCTGATTGGAGCCAGACGGCTTTGGGTTTTTTCGCGAGGATATCGTCCAGGTGCGGTTGAACGTCCTGCGAACGGCGGAAGACATTCACGAGATCCACTTCAATCGGTATGTCGCTCAGTTTGCGATAGACCGTTTGGCCGAGAATTTGCGAGACCTCAGGATAGTAAACCGGCACCGGGATGACCTGGAAACCGGCGGAATGCAGATACTTCGGCACGTAAAAAGCCGGCGCACTCGCCTGGGCCTCAGTTTTTATTCCCAACACTGCAATAGTCCTGGTGCCGGCAAGCAGATCCCGAATTCCGGAGGCGTCTGTGACGATGTTTTTTTCCCAGTCCATTGGAAAGAAGTATACGCTCGGAGCCGGCAGGCTGGGAATCGCACGGGATGCGAAGAGGATGATATTATTTCGCGCGGAGGTGAGCTATGCATAAGTTTGCATTAACAACTGGGAAACGTTTCGGCCGGACTTTCCTTTTACTACTGGTCGGCTTCGGATTCGTTTTCTCAGGAACGTTGCTTCCGTCTGAAAGTAACTGGCCGGCCAGTCCGTTGGTCATTGCCCAGAACAACGACGAGGCTTACGACACTGAGTTACAAAAGGCGAGGGATATGTTGCGGCGGCGGCAGTATGAAGACGCCTTAAAGAGTTTCAAGCGCGCGAATGACATGCGTGGCAAGAAATCGGCTGAAAGTTTATTTGGAATGGCGCAGGCCTATTACGGCCTCGAGGCTTTTAAGAGTGTCGCCGAATCCGCTGACAAACTAATTGCCGTTGCAGGTGACGACAAGAAAATGTTGTTACAAGCCTACAATTTGAAAGGCGTCGCATTGCAGGCACAAGCTGAGATGAAGAACGAGAAAAAACTTCAGGAAGCGGAAGCAGTTATTCGGCAGGGCCTGGCGCTGGACACCGATGGTGATCTCCCAAGCCTTCACTTCAATTTGGGCTTCGTATTGATGCAGCTCAATCGTGACGCGGAAGGCGCCGTAGCGTTGAAGAAATTCGTCGAGTTGGATCCGAATGCCCCGGACGCTGAACGAGCCACCAGGATGATCGAGAATCCGCGGCGGGCCCGCGAGGCGTTCGCGCCCGATTTCTCAATCACGACTGCCGAGGGCGAGCACATCACGCTTGAAGACCTGCGCGGGAAAGTAGTAGTGCTGGATTTCTGGGGCACCTGGTGTCCACCGTGTGTCGAGTCAATTCCATCGTTGCGCACACTGCATAAGAAATTTTCGAAGGAGCCGTCCTTTGTCTTGATCGGAATCAGCACAGACAACGAAGAGGAGGTTTGGCGGGACTTCACCACCAAGCAGAAAATGATTTGGCCCCAGTACTGGGATCGTGAACGTCGCGTGGTGCGAGCTTTTGGCGTTCGTGCCTATCCCACCTACATCGTGATAGACCACGAAGGCATCATCCGCTTTCGCTCGAGCGGGACCAGTTGGGAGCGTTCAGCTTTTTTGACTGATGCTATTAAGAAGTATGTGAAGATCGTGGCGAAAACAAATGCTGTGAATGAGCCTTAGCTGTCTTTTTTCTTAGCTTTTCCATCACTCAATACCGCTCAAACCACTTAGCAGCGCCAGGACAAATGGATGCAAACATTACCTTGCGATAGCCGGCTACGAACGACTCATCAACAGCAGTTTTGATCTCGCAGGTTTGCACCTGCCTCCGCTGGAATTTCCAGCCCCCACCAACTCTGTGCCGTGCTCGTCAACTTTCTTTTTAACTTCCGGAGTCAGCGCGAGGGTCGCCAGGCTTTTACGGAGTTGGCTGTTGAAGGTCTGGAGCATCAATCTTCCGAGGACCGCTATCGCAAGTAACCTGCGGTGCGTGATCTGCCACGCTGCCACTGAGCTCCGGATTCAGCAAACAACGATCTTCAGGCGTTTATCTTAAACGCTTCCAGCTTGGTTTTGATGTGGGCCTCCAGATCGCAGAAATCTTTCTTGTCTGACCAGTTATCTTTTCGGGGAGGAACCTCTCCGCGATCCAAGGGGAAGATTTGCTCAATCGCGTGTAAGCCCAACATTCGATAGCTCTCAAACTGCTGTTCACTAAACCACTGATCGCTGGTTGACTCGTGCGGAAAATCACGGTTCTGCGCGTAGTTGAAAACATCGGTCGGCTCGCCTCCTGCAATAGCCGGCTTGATATAAACCAGAAGGCCATCCGAGGATTCGCCCATCCTCGAGTAAAGGATTTGACCCAACGCACAGTAAGCATTTGGCTTACTTGCATTCCGGGGGTACATAAAAATATTGCCAATCTCAATAGTCACACCAAGATCAACGCGGATGGTACGAATTGCATTTCCAAGATTCTCAAACTTGTAGTCCGGATCCCGGCTGGCGTCGACCACAAAGATGTAATGACAGCGTCTCAGGACCATCTCATAAAGTCCCAGGTTTTCGAAGTGTCCTCCGTCCGAGAGATAAGTGTAGCGTTTCTCGTCATCAGTTAGTCCGAAAGCCTCTTCAAACATGGGCCATACCGCTACCCTGGGACCGGACCTGCGATAGTATTTGTTATGTTTTGGGTTCCCGAGCCACCATCCCAGGCGGGCATTGAACAGCGTCATGAGGAAGGTGATAGAGGGGGACGAGTGGTAGCCCATATTCGGGCTCGCCGCCGCGCCAGAAATAGTCAGCGCCGTGCCCAGCGTCAGGGTGTCCGGATCGCCACCATAAGTATCTGTCTTACGGTAGCCGTACCGCGCATTACCACAGTGCAGAGGGGATACGGTAAAACTCACAGCCTTTCTGTTTTGCCAGGCGAGGTTTTTTCCTCCGACCAGGTTCCAGGTCATATTAAGAATATGAAACAGAGGTTTGCCCGGTTTTTGGGAAGTGGGACGCCGATTGGGCCACAAGTCAGACATCTTGAGATCATCGTTACGATCGAAGCCGGTAAATGGTTGAGCGTCTCGCTGATGAGAGGCGCCCAAATACGCTCGGATAAGCCGGTTGCGATACATCGAGTGAAGCGAGAAATCATTGATGTCAATTCGCTTTGCCATAAACCAGCCGATGAGTATCAGGGCTGTGAAAAGACCTGAGAGTTCCAGGAAAGATGAATCGTGAATTTTCGAAAGGTGTGCCAGGTTTGGGAAGAAGTCCCACGAATGGACAGGCTGATTGTAAATCCTCTGTACGATTCGAATCAGAAGGATCAGAACGTCGGTGAGAAGCGACAGAACCATGACCAGAAACAGAGCGAATAGCGGCGCCGCCAGCTTGACGGCGTAATCCATAATGACTGTTAGCCTTCCGGCTTTGTCTAGCGGATTAACAGTCGCCGGTGTTTTGGAACTTAGCCCGAAGAGGATAGTAATAAAGCCAGAAACTAATCCCAGCAATACAACCAGATTTGTCAGCTTATTTTGTAGGGATCCCCAGTCTCGCTGTTCGAACACCGTTAAGGCATAAATCAGCAACTGAGGGCCATAGATCACCAACGAGTTAAATAAAGCCCAGAACACAATCGCGAGTAACACCCACGCTCCGGCCCGAGCCCACCATTCTCGATCCTCATCGTCAATCGAGTGGCTGCCAATGCCAATGGAAAGTACGCCCATGAAAAAAAACACCATCATCAGAAGCGGTCCGTCCAAACAGGCAAAAATCTCAGGGCGATCAGATGGTAGATTCCCATCCTCATAAATCTTGAGCATATTTGCGGGGATTAACAGGAGCCAGAGGAATACGCCGCCCAGCGCACCGGTAACCAGAACCACGAACAATTCAAGCAAGCGGTGCGGCCAAGTAGGTAAAAGCCGCGCGTAAAGAATCCACGCCAAAAGGTGAAGGAGCCCGCCAAAGGCCGCAAAATTTTGCAAAAGCCCGTACCCACTCGCTCCACTGTTGAGATACCAGGCGCGTCCTATGGTCAACAAAATAACTGAGCCGATTAGCGGGATCATGCACCGTAGGAGGAAGTTGCTCAAATTGTTATCCGGGTCGCTAGACTGGGACGAAACTGGTTTGCCGGGTTTCTTTTGATCTGTTGACTCTTTCGATGAGTCTGCAACCGGATCACGAAACCTATTTCGAGCTCTTCTGAGACTGGGACGATGGGAGGCAATGTAAGCAAGGGCAATTGATCCCAGGACAATGCCTAAGCCCAGGAACACGAAGCTCGTGAACAAGAAAGCGTCGTTTGGTTTGGCGATTGGTGCGGTCAGGGGTTTCTGGCGAATCGCCCAGACATACAATCTGGGAATTATCAATACCGCCAGGAGCAGTGGGACGAACACTAGCCAGTTTAGAAACAGGTTTCGTAAATAGATGGCCACCAGAGTCCACGTATCCACAGAGAAAGCGCCGACTCTTGGGCTCAGATAATTGCTGTAGGAACGCAAGTGACTAATTTGTTTAGGCTCAGGGGTAATTTTCGATGTTGGTTTGTCACGCAGTGCGTTCATTACTTTCTGGGATCCATCACGATGAATCCACGCAGTGAGCCAACTTCCGATGTAGCCACCGCCTGAGACTGTAGATAAGTAGTCAAACTTACCGAGCATGTTGCAGCGGGCCAATCCCTGCAAGACGCCGAGACAGAAGGTGGCGCTGCGGATGCCCCCACCCGAAAGACACAAAGCCGAGCGCTTTAGTGGCTGGTCATGAATCGATTGGTAGATTGCAGCCAGGCGCTCTTCCTCCGTTGCCTTTTTCTTGTCCTCGGGGCGAGGGACCTCCGGGTTAAGTTTAAAAAACTCTTCTTCCAACACGTCCGCCTGGCAGAGGAGAGGACTGTCCGGCTCTTCTTCAAATGTTGACATGGTGTGCTCCTCGGGCAGCATCTTCGATTTCGATGCGGCTCAAACGGCGCTTTTTGTCGGCGCTTCAGGGAATGCCAAAAACTTGCGGGCCGCAGGAAGTCATGAGAATTGACTAGAGAATCGGCGCGAAGCAATTGACCTGTTAAGACGATGACCGCACTCGATGCGAGAGAAACAGGCGCGAGGGAGTGGGCTGCGAAATACTAATTCGTGAAGGGCAAATAGTAAATAGCTGGCGCAAAAAGAGGTAGATTGCGTTGATCCTTTCAATGCACGGTTGAGTTCAAAACGCCAAACCTTGAAGCGCCGGTTTAATGCGTCGCGGTGCCCGGGCATTCAGGTAGGTGTTCACACAAAACAGACTCTTAGCGGGGAGTTAATTAAGGTTGGCGGCCTGCGTTGCACAAAAAGTAGGATTCGAGTCCAGGTAGTATCTGCATTCAAGCGCCAACGGCGCGAAATGTAATAGCCTGGGCCAGCGGCCCAGGAGTCAATCGAGAGCAAAGATACTAAGCGCTGAAA